>Ga0123341_1004914_pt1 | contig 11832 bp, 4 predicted proteins | sample Turbeapinknodule_FD_89959 | JGI IMG/M metagenome (GOLD analysis project Ga0123341, IMG submission 89959) | Root nodule microbial communities of legume samples collected from Mexico - Turtle bean Mexico pink nodule | ecosystem: Host-associated > Plants > Roots > Nodule | place: Mexico: Nepantla... | reverse complement strand
TAACTAGAATTTTAATATTTATCATTCATAATATTTTTAGATGATACAAACAGGTTTTAAAATGTGTTGTTTTTTTAATATTATATTCCTCAAAATATTTTTCCTAATTGTGAAATAAATAATAAACATTTTCAAATAATATAAAATGATTTTTTTATGAGTAGCCTTTAAATTACACGATTTTACTAACAAATTAATTTCAAATAATAAAACAAAATTATTACCTCATAATTTAAAATGCTTTTCTTTTTTCATTGAGTGCTTGAGCCACTCTCTTCTCTAGTGACCCAACAGTCCAACATCTACCATGAATTATGCATTCTGCATAACTCCAAACCCAACATCTTTTCAGCTTCAACCACTGCCTCATCATATTCAAGATATTCCAATGTGATTTTATGCACACCCTCAACAGTACTAAATTAATTTAATATTTACATAAAGTAATTCAAAAACTGAAAGAAATAATTATGATTTAAATTTGTTTTCATAGTCTTTTTTCTATAATCGTATTATTTATGAAATCTAATTTTTATATCAATTTTTATACTACTTTTTTGTCAGAGTGCAAAACAAATAATAAAACCCTTAAGAAAATCTACAACAATAACACTATACATGTATACTTTCAAATACAAATATTAAAATAAAATATATTGCCTCATAATTTGAAGTAGGAACTTTAAAAAAAGCCTTGAGGCACCCTACAGTGACTGAACATGAAGTAGCATGAATTATTCATTTATATGCATTATTATGCATATGTCGAAAACCTGTCACTTGAGAATGTACATTTGCATTATTCCTGGCCAAAAGAAAAAGTCCTTTCCCTTTTTATTTTTGTCTTTTTTAATGGCCGAAATAAAAAGAAACTCCAAAATATAAAAAGCACTTTTAATTGAGGGACCCGACTTTCAGAAGTCAATTTGTAGATAATGCTTAATATCCTACAACTTTTATTTTTTTTTTCTGTCACCCATGAGTCTCACCTCTTAGTCCTACCTATTAATCTATTGTTAACTAAAACTGCAAGTCTCATGGAATAATAATCATCTCTCTTCTTGGAGATTCTGTTATGGTCACTTCCTATTTTCAAAGACAAATTTTAATATATATTTTTCAAAATAAACATTTAAAAGAAAATACTGAAAATCTTCTCGAATATAGTTGAAACCAAGAGAACGATTAAACATCTCCTTGGTTGGTCGCTCGGTCTGCACCTCACTCTCCCCTTTCAGCTGAACTCACACTTACTCTTTCACTCCTCATCCTTATTAGTTTCGGACTCAAATGGTATCTGTAAAAGGTACTCCGAAAATTAAGTCAAACTTCGGCACTTGACACTCAATATTTAGGATTAGATGATTGCGTACCTGATACTTTGAAATTTGTGCTAATTTATATAAGTATTAGCAAACACGAGATCATTAATCAGTCTCACGATTGATCATGTCGGTCGATCTGGACCGGATTTATAATTAGAGTCTCAGTCATACAGACCGATAAAAAAAAATGCTTTTCACTTTAATTTTCAAGTTAAATTTACTACTCACGTTGAGAATATGACTCTTTGATGACCCAATTTTCAATGAATCTATTCATGTGTTGGAAAATTGGCCGAGATTTGATTTTGGGAAAACTAAATTCTAGTAGGGATTTTATTTTTGAACGTGTGAAAAGTATATTGTTCTAGTGTAGAAATTAAGAGAGAATAAATTTATTTGGATAAACTTTTTTTTTTAAATGGGTATATTTTGGAAAAAAAATGGCTAATTTGATTATTCGACCTATAATGAATTTTTGTATAAACTAGACTGGAATACGAAATTTTTACTATTATTGTGTAACAAAATAATTACCCACTAAATCTAATCACAGTATTTTTTTTTTTTGCATAAAAGTTGGGTTTTGGAGTTATTACTAATTAAAATAAAATTAAAATGAGAGAATGAAATGAAAGTTCAGAGACTGATAAAATAGTTTATGTTTGAGCCTAAGCTTCTTTTTCTTTTTGTACCCCTTTTATTTTGGGCCTGCTGTTTGGCCCATTTTCCTTCTTTGCGTTTATGCTTTTTATACCCATGTAATACTTTTGTATTTTTTTTACTTTTCAATACACGTTTATTCATTCTCTCTCGTTTCTCTTCTCTCTTCTTTCTCTGTTATGAGTTTCTATTAAAGGTGGCTTAATCTTTGAGTTTATTTTTTGGTTTTTACTCCAAATATAAGGAAATATCTAATTAAATATATACTTTTTACAAAATTTAGAAATAAGAATATGACCAACTAATTATGAGTAACGAAGGAAAGAAGAAGTTGAAGAGTTACTTTGTTGTTGCATGCCACAGTGGCACACACCCCATTCATTATAATCCTTTAAAATTGCAAACCCCATTAGCTATAGGACGATGCAATCATTGTATTCCACCTCTTTATTTCCGACACAAACCTCCAAACACATGTTTCATTTTTCTGTCTTGAGCCAAAGCCTTCACACTGCTATCTAAAGTTTCAAACGTGGCCTTGTTTGTGTCAAATATGCTTGATGCTTTATTCTCATCAGGAGCTGAACATAACAACATTTTTCCTAGTTTTGATCCAAGCAAGTTTTATAGATCTGAGACATATATAAATACAACATCCTGCAATGACAGAATTTCCTCGTGAAACAACTGGTCAAACAACTGTCCTTAATAATTTGATCATTAAGGAACAATGATGAATGGCAAAAGCAGCTTCCTTGTTTGCTTTTCTTTTGGGACATTTTTTCTCCTACTCACCCACGTCCATGCTGAAAGTTAGTACTTCTTTTTTTTCTCACTTTCTTTTTCTTTCTTGATGTGTTTGGAAGAATTTGTTTATGGTTAAAAACACTTATCCAATTACTGAAAAGGGTTATGAAAATAACTTCTGTCAATGAATTACTTATAGTTTATTTCAACAAATTGTTCAAGATAACTGATTACAATTTGCATGAAAATGATTTAACCTAATTTCTATGATTATAAAAAACAACTTATACTTAAACACTCACATTCATAAACCTTAATTAATCCTTATTATACTATTCATTTTGGTGATTATATCTTGTAGAAAAATTCATGAGACTAGAAAAGAAACATAACTTTTTGTGTGCCTCATTTCAGATATAACTGAACCAAGGAAAAATGCAAACCGAAGTCCATTCGAGAGTTGGAGGAGTGCTTACTTCTGCATGATGAATGTAATGAGTTATATTGCTTTTTAAATTCCTCTTAATGGGTATTAACTGCTGTGCATTAGCAATCAACATAGTTTGATTAATTTGATCTCTTTGATAAAAATGCTTATTATTTCAACATATATGTGCAGACATCAGATTCTTGCACGATAAAAGATGGATACACACTTGGAATCAATGGTGTGCTAAATGTGCATGATTCTGATATCAAGACTTTTTGCAACGATGGATGCTATGACCACACTTTAGCTGTCTTAAGTTGCATCCAAGATGTGAAGTCAGACTTCTTCTTCCAGACCAAGCAACCCGTTTCTTATCTCCAGAATGTTACTGACAGGGCTTGCGCTAGTCAGCTTTATGGTAACAAATTTCTACATATTTGGATCAATTTCTTACAGACATTTTTAACAAAAAAAAAGTTATTTTACAAGTTCAGATTAATTTAAATATATTAAAGGTTTTTTAAAAAAACAAGTTAACTACATGGTCTATCTTGTACAATTGTGAAGGATCCAATCAACTGAATAGACTAAAATGGTACATTGAAGTCACTAGAGAGGTGCAATATTAACACTTGCGAAATTTGAAGAACTGAAATCACATTGTTATTGTTATGATACTTAAAAGGATAAAAAATAGAATTAAACCTAAACTTTAGAAGGTTTCTAGTAGCAATGAATGAATGAAATGAGTTTTGGTTATGCAGGTTTCAATACAAATGTTACGACTAAGAATCCTAACAGTGCCACCAGTTTGTACGGGAGAGTTTATATGCCCCTTGTTTCAGCACTAACCACCATGGCCTTCATTGCCACCTTTGGTGTGTGACAGTTTTCTCAGCCTTATGGGAATGGATAGGGAACAGAAGATATGGCAGAACACATGGATTCAGTCTCATGATTTCATATGCAATCTATACAAATAAATAAACTAGTGGTGTAGTTACTCACGACAAGGGAAAATATAACAGACATCTAATTATAACAACAATTACTTGCTATTATGTATGTCGTTATACATACCTAAAATACCAATCTATGTTCATAAATATTCATATAGAGTAAATTTTGCACTGAATTATTCCTGATATAATTTTTCTTTCAAAGTAAGAGTTTAATAATTAATGTCAAAAATTATATTACCAATTAATGAGAGATCATTTTAGTATGGATTTTAATATGATTAGTATAAAAATTACAGCTTATGATATGTATATATGTTAGTTATTCTTAGTGTAATTATTGTAAAATTAGACACAACAATTTTCAGTCAGATAACAGTGTAAAATTCTTTATATTGTCGCTCTAATTAAATTAAAGAAAAAAATCGGCATTATAGGTATATTTGATGAAATAAATAGTGTTTCCGTATACGATTTATCCTTTTAATTACAATATTTAATTGCGGTAATCAACGAAAGGAATGAAAAATTAAGACAGTTTAAATAATTGTTGGGCTTAATTTTTTTTTTTTGGTTTATAGAATTTGAGTAATTTTAATTTAGTCCCACTGCTCTTTTTTTTCAAAACTAACAGAAACAGATGTGCCATTTGTATATCTAAATTGTTTATTATATTAAAATAATATAATTTCAAAATATATATAATTTTGTAAAGATAGTTTAAAGGAAATATATAAGGCAATTATTTTTAAGTGAAAAAATTATATAGTTACGATTGAATAGAGAGATTATAAGGCTGTCCAGTTTCATGATTTATTAAACAAGAAAACTATTTTTATTTGTCAAAAGATAAGACGTCTAATTAAAAATAAAACCAAAAGCAATTATAAAAAGATGTATCTCTCTTATATTATGGTATAAATATTAAAAATGTGTGGCTTCAAAATCATCTAATAATCAATGGAAGTTGACATAACCAAACAAAAAAATCATATGAACTATCCTTTCATGTTGGTGAGTTTGAAACCTTTTTACTGACTTTTTTCATAAGGTAAACAATCTTCGTAAGGAAGATCTCCGTGTCTTATTGTTCTACAACTTTTAAGACATGAACTGAATTGTTTTACACCCTATAAGTTTGATCAGAGTTATAGTTCGCACTTAGATTATTAAGAATATACACTGATCATTTTCATTGAATAACTAATTTTAATGTTGAGGTTAAGAGAAACACACTCTTTGCTAGTGGAATTTTGGATTTAGTGGCTACCTATTCGCTATAATTTTCACTATTAACGGTCGGTTTTTGGGCGTCTAATCGGAGGAAATATTTCCCCTGTAAATCTAACACTCAATTGTCAGGTTCTAACCATCAATGCAAAAGGCATAGTAGTAGTTGGCTCATTACAATACAGGAATAAAATGAATTAAAAACTGAAAGCAACTCTAAAATGGTGCCCCATTTCAGTGCTTGTTATAAGGTACTGGAACTTCAAGAAATTACCCAGTTTGGAATAAATGCAATAAATCTTAGTTTGGATAAGAAACGGAATTGGAATCAAGATAAGATTTTGGTTATGCCCAATCATTACTTCAGTTTTTGAATGTGTAGGGCGATCGTTGTTTAACCCCAGAACAAAAGGGAATTAAAACAAAGTCGCGTGTTAATAACTGTTAAATGACACTTTTATTGACATTCATGTGCAACCACATACCATGAATATCCTAGTTGGCCTGACGGACGTCCATGTGTCACCATTCACTAAAATGAAGAATGTAATTCCCTCGGCATTTCTACACTCTATCGACATCCACACACTGTTAAGTTAATGAGTGGAAGAACTCTGGATTTTTGGATGTTAAAACTGACAAGACAAATTCTGGAGTATAACTATAGACAGAAAGCTACTCTATGGTCGGGATTTTGGGAGGTTTTCTATTTGGGTGTGTCCCAACTATTGGAAGATTATAACTGTACCATCACCACTATACGATGTATGAAAATCATCCTAAACTAAATAAAATGAAAAACATAATCTCAAATGGTAATAACATTCGGGATTTTCTAAATAGAATGAAGATTCGCGATGTATGACAATCATTTTCAACTAAAGAATTATTATACTTGCACGCAAAAGACAAGATATAACAATATTGACTCTAAAGATACCGTTACCGAAACAAACTCAATTGTAGAGCAAGAGATACATCATTACATGGGCAAAACTTTCATAAAAAGGTTCATATCCTCCGCCAATTACATTTATTAAAGTAGGACAAATCATGTACCCGTGTTCCTTCGGCCAACACGAGCAACAAAACCAGCCTTGATTGGAGCAACTGATCTTCCTGATCCACACTGTAAGAAATAAACCACATATATGATATTTAATGACAAAATGTAACAACACAAGTACTTTTTTTTCAGTATTAACAGACAAATTTCTTTACCCAAAAATTGTCCAAACATTAATAACGATCAGAAGTGGGTAAAAAATATCCTAAAGCATTATGATGAGAAACCATTAACCAAAAATTGGATGAAGTACCAATCAAAATCCATTAGTGGAATTGGGTGTCCACTTATTGGTTGTGAAAAAAGTAAAATAGGAAGACTATACCACTATCATCACCTACATGAAATAGCTATCCACTTTACGCAAATCATTACAAATTAAATAAAATGATAAAAGTACAAACTTAAAAGATGTTAAATAAGACAGAATTTACATCATTTGTTAAATATGATTGTCTCTAGATCGGTAAGACACTTGGCATGAAAACTAGAAGAGAAAAAAGAAAACCAGGCAAAGATGTAAAGAAAATTAACCTTCTCACACCGGAGAAAGAAGAGACGATTCTCCTTCGTAAGAATAGTATCTGGGCTCTTGCATCCAAGGCAAATGACATACTCATCTGAGAAAAACAATATTATACATCAACTTCAACTCATTTAAATATCAATGGGGAGTTTTAAAGTTCTTGTCCTGCTAGGCTGCATGTGTTAAAAAAACAGCCCAAAATATATAAAGACCAACTAACACAGCACAGAACTTTCATACATATACCAACCTTCCATTACTGAAACCCCACAGACTATCAAAATTCAAAACATGTACTTACTGACATATCGTCGCAGAATTCCTTCAAAGTTCTTTGGTGCAAACCTTCCCTTTACAACCAATCTCTGCTGTCCGTCAAGGGATCCACTTGTACCCAATTCAGCAAGCAAGAAAGCCATGACATGGTCTGGCTGCCGATGCATTCTAAAAGATTGCATAGAAGAACATTCACAAAATGGAAGCATATATAATGTAAACACTTCTCTTATTATATGCAGACAAATAAAGCATGGAGAAAGACATACAGCAATAAAAGAAATATAAAAAAAACAATGGTAATAGCCATTATTAGCTGAACACAGTCAACAATTTAGTACCAAAGTCTCAAACTCCTTTTTTTAGGCATTTATAGATTGGGCAAGCATTTTCCATTCCTCCATGAAAAGTTAATATGAAGAAAAAAGAAAACTAAAAAAGGTTTTAAAAGATATGCCATTTAAAAACCATTCCCCTTTAATTAAGTCCTCATCTGGTTGATATTCATGACCTGTCTCTGATATTACACTGACATAAAATATCAGTATTGCCATACTGATGGAACACCACTTCTGTTAACAGAAATTGAAAGGGGATCTTCTTTGAATTCCGGATAGTAGGGTTCCTCAGCAAACTAGTCCTCATTTCAAAGAATGACATACAATCTACCAAACTCCTAGCTTTCCAATTAGAGAAAAACAGACCTAGCTCCTTTAATAAATTTCTCTTCTCGACAGTTTTTTTCTGCAATAACTAACACTTAAATTTCCAGTAACTTGCTTCATAAGGACTTTATGTTCTTTCTGGAGTAAACCTGACACTGATGGATGGTGGACTTGGGTTTGGATTCAGGAACTGATCCTCCTCCAACCCCACAAAGTCATGGACTGTATCACATCACAAATGGTGTGTCCATTGAGTGAATAATAAAACTAAAACTAAAACTAAAAGAAATGGAAAGACTGAAATTAGGCCTGGTGTTTTGTGAACTACTCTCATCATGTTAATCTATACTATTAAGCATTTTCCATAAAATTGCAACATACGTTTTGCACAGATCCATAAAATTCACAAACACAGTTTTCTTTGTGCCTTCACGAAGAACTTGAGGAGGCCTCATTACTGTCCTTCGCCTATCTCCAGCAAGTTCAGGATTATTCTCACGAAGAATGTTAAACACCCTGCCAAGAAGCTGCACGAAAAACATCAGAATCCATAAGAGATATGTACGGGAAGGGGTATGCAAGACAAGGACTTTGCAAGTAAAGGCATAACAGAATATAATAAATGCTTTTGCCATATTTTATGGATTTATACTTGGACCCTATGGAAAAAATTCATACAGATGGTTCACGGTTTATAGAAAACTGACATTTCTTGATCCAAGAAGGATAAAGCACTAAAAAATCCTTTATAATCAGATGTATTACCAAGGCACACATAAACCATCATTAATAAAATGAATACTACGGTACTGCCATACTAAAATTTCAACCATATCCATGAATTTGCAGCATCATCAATACAGCCCAATATCACCCCACTAAAAAATGATGAGGAATATCAGGCAGATCTATAAAATAAATAATTAGTATTATGGAAGGAAATTAAAATCAACTCAGAAACATTTTTCGACAAAGTGATGAAGAAAAAATCATAGAAAAAAAAGTTTCACGTTAACAATTAAATTGAGAGGTCCATACAGCAGCTTAGGAGAAAAACACTTAAATATGACAAACCTCCTCATATTCATAATCACGATCACTTCCTTCCCAAGGATAACGAGCCTGAGGAGCAACCATTTCTCCTTCATCATCTTCAGCATGATCTAAAAGCAAAATTTTACTAGATATTAAGTGTTCAATAGGATCCCCTCAAGACATACATATAGAACAAAATACTCAACCACAATTCACATAAACCAATATTTACGCAAGTATAAGTTACACAGGTATATGCTGCTCACCATCCAAATCTTCAATTGCATCTCCGCTATCTTCATTCAAGTTACTGATTTCAACCTATAATCAAACAACATGAGGTTTTAAATTGTTTCCAACAAAAAGATAGACACATTAAAAAAAACTCTGAAGTGATATAATTATCCAAAAATACCACATTAAGCATAAATATGACAACTTACAGGCTTTTTCTTTTTCTTTTTCAAACCAGTAAATGCAGCCTCAACCCCATCAGAAACTGCAAATGAAATATAAATGAGAATCATACCTATGCACAATAGCTGGATAGAACTGAAAATAAAACCACAACAGGAAATTACTTGTATTATTTTAAGATACCTGTGAGGTTATCCGTCTTCTCAGCCAATTTCTCCACTGGGTCATCAGCCGGATCTACAATTGTAATTTTCTTTTTCTTCTTCTTCTTGGTAGGGTCAAAAGGTACAATCTGTGATTTAGAAATTCAGGTATCAGATGATGGTACTGCTACAACAAACAGATATCTCAACTAACAAAGTTGAACTACCGAAATATGCAACACAAGACATTGCAACAAGTAAGCAATAGAAGAACTAAAGTGAAAAAACCTAATTGTTAGGTTTAATGCGCAATAAAGGAAACCATACAGCAGGAAAGCATTTTTCAAGTTATAGATAATTAAGGGGTCAATGAACTCACTTCTGGAACCTCCTCCTTCAGCTCATTTTGAGCTTCATCCGCCATGATTCCTGCAACGCATATAAAATAAGATTTCGTAAATAAGTAGATAATTGGGAAGAGATATAAAAAAACGTGAGGACAAAAACGAATAATTAAAAAATGGTATTAACAAAATCAAGTTTTTGAAAAAAATGATACTTTATCAAAGCCTTCCTAATATATAGGAAACCCATAACACACTTTGTGCTACTAAGGAAAGTCCTACATTCGCAAGTGCTGTAAACCAATAATGGAAAAAGGGAAAAAATAATTAAAAGGAAAATGCCAGAGAACCCTTGCTGATTGAACAGCTGAATCCTAAAAAGAAACAAGTTTCACAACCTAATTAAACCAAAACCTCAATCGTTAATGCACAACGAGAATCTTACCAAATCGAGCACGAGAAGCAGGAGGAACCTTAATCTACAGAAATTACGAAAACCACAGATCCAAACGGAACTACGTGTTCCTTTTAATTAGCTTATTGTGTGCTCTAAACATCTTTAAGAAAGCGATTAGTTCGCCCTAAATTTCAAAAACCTAACACGCCGTACGGAAGCGACACAGGAATTCCAGAATCACGCACCGAAACGGATTCTGGAAATGGATGGAAAAAACACAATAAATAGCACCGATTTTGGACGTCGAAGAGCGAAAAACGAAAAAATCAATTGAAATTTATTAGGTACAAACATCAGAGAACAGAAAAAAAAAAAAAAGGAGAAAAATAATAGGAACAGATATTGGAAAGCGAAAATGAATAGTACCTGATAGCGCAGAGAAAAGCTTTGAAGTGAGAGCAGAGATAATGGAATCCCTGGAGACAAGAGTGCGGCCGGTGTTTGCGAAATGAAAAACCCTTTCTTTCTGCTACAAAACTCAGCCTTGCACTACCTCTTTTTTTATTTTTTTCTATTCTCGTGATTTTTTATGGGTATTCTCGGGCTTCAAATATGGGCCTTCCAATGGGCCTATACAGGTAATTAGTAGGCCGCTGGATGAACAGGGCCTCCAAGTTAACTAAGGAGATAACGTTCTGGACCCAAAATATACAACTTAATGAATAAAATATGTTGAATCCATGACAACCAGTTGAACATAAAATATTTGTCCCACTTGAGATATCAACCCTGAAATAGTAATTTTAGGTATCCACTTTGACATAAAGATCTTGAGGTCATTTTTTTTTTACTAATAAAAATTTTGATGGGTTAAATATTAATCTTTGATGAGACATGTCAAATACAAGTCTTTTATATATAGTTGATAAGTCTTACATATTAATTGAAAGTGATCAAATAATGACTTGTCGTGTCAATTCTCTAATATGAAATTGTGTATGATGATTATCATTATTGGGAATAATATTATTGTTTTGAGTTGATAGTTATGTGAAAATAAAGTATAAGTTATATGAGATCGTTATTTACTATATTAGTCCACCCTTATGTATGTATGATATGTATTGTTATCATTGTACTTGGTATACAAGCAAATGATTTTGCAACTTTAACAAGAACACAACATTGAAAGGAATATATATAGTTAAAATGTGATTTTTTGGATAACTAATATATATATATATATATATACACTTGTTGTATACTATAGGTATGTAAATTTTGTTATTTATCGTATTAGTATAGTTATGTTGTGCAAGATGATTTGATGTCTCTAAATCTGTGTGGAAAGCTTGAAGACCCTGTTGTTATGTGTGTGTTGTCTAGTAGTTTTTGACTTGTTAATTCACACATTATATTGATTCAAGCTCACTTAACTCTTCATCTCTTTTGAAAGAAATGTTTTCTTAAAAGTTGATAAATTTTAGTCAGTTGTTTTTCTAATCAACCAGTTGAAAAAGTGTTACTCAAAGGTATTGAGGCTAAGACAAATTTTTCAACCAATTGTTCACACATTGTATTGATTCAAGCTCACTTAACTCTTCATCTCTTT
>Ga0123341_1004912_pt1 | contig 11833 bp, 6 predicted proteins | sample Turbeapinknodule_FD_89959 | JGI IMG/M metagenome (GOLD analysis project Ga0123341, IMG submission 89959) | Root nodule microbial communities of legume samples collected from Mexico - Turtle bean Mexico pink nodule | ecosystem: Host-associated > Plants > Roots > Nodule | place: Mexico: Nepantla... | reverse complement strand
TTTATAGATAAATCAGAATTAAATTTAAAAGAAAATAATATAAAATTAAATTCAGTTTCAAAATACATGAAAATAAGACTTTTAGTTTATACATAAATTAAAATATGGTTTATAATAAATTGACCATAATATACCATGAGGCCCGTGACTTACATTGGCTTATAGCACTTATTTTATTTGTTTTTTTAAGAAAATGTCTTTTTTTATAGTAACCAAGTTGAGAATAAATTAAAGAAAAAAAAAAAGGACCACTTAGAGTTTGTATAAGGGTACATTTGATGGGAATAAACAAAAAGGAGAGATAAGATAAGGATAATAACTTAATAGAATAAAAGTCATTTGATGAGATTGGAATATATTGAAAGTAGAAAATATTTTATGAGAGAGAAACAAAAAGAAAATAGTATAAAATTATATTACTATTATTTATTAATATTATTAAATATCATTATTTTAATTATTTTTGTTTTTAATATTGATAAATTTATTTATTATTTTATTTAATTCTTTTATTGTTGATATTTTTATAAACATTATTTATTTATTTATTATAACAAGCACAAAATTTATAAGGAACACACTCAAGCCATTTTATATTCAATTGATTATCTGTTTACTGAATTGACCTAGTCTGATTAATTTATATATATTTATGAGTTTGTATTCTTATTTTGGATATTGGTTATGTTACTTTTATAATATTTTTAAATTCAAACTATGGAAACATGTTATTTTAGAACTTTATTTAATATTTTATACATTTTTATTTTATTATATTAAATAATTAATTTTGTTGTATTTATCAAATTAAATATATAACATATTTATCTCTTCAAAAATATTTGATTAAATATTATCAAACAAAATAATTGAAATTTTAAAGTCGTGGGAACATGACAGTCACACGTGGGCTTATCTTAGTATCAGTTCACATGTCAATGTAACCCAACAACAACAACAATGTCACTGTAACCCAACAACAACAGAAATCATAGCCATTGTCATGGTGTCTTAGTCATCATCCCACTTCTAACACTGCTTGAAAATATGAAACAAACAAAACCCTTCTAAAAAGCCACCATCTTTAGAGTAATAATTTTCCAATAGAACATGACTCTGAATGCCACTTTAAGGGCACTCTCCAACACTTCAATCAACCCAATTCTCAAACTTAGACGTTACCAAATTCACTGTCACTCTAACCTTCTTCTGCAATCCTACACTGTTGCCATAAATTCAGAGACCCTTTTACCGGGTACTGACCCTCCCATTGCACAACAGCTGTTTGATCAAACTCCCATTAGAGATCTCAAGCAACATAACCAGTTGTTTCTCCGTTCCTTCCCCAATGAACAATCTCAAAAAGCCCTCCACCTCTTTGTCTCCCTTTGCGGTTCTGGTTTATCCCCTGATAGGTTAAGCATGTGCTATGTTTTAGATTATTGTGCTGGTTCCTCTGATGGGACTGTCGGTGAACAAGTGCATTGTCAGTGTGTCAAGTGTGGATTTGTGCATCATGTTAGCGTAGGAAACTGTATTGTTGATATGTACATGAAAACTGGCAATGTTAAAGATGGGAGGAGAGTTTTTGATGAAATGGGTGACAGGAATGTGGTGTCTTGGAATTCCTTGCTCACAGGTTATTCATTGAATGGGTTCAATGATCAGGTGTGGGAATTGTTTTGTCAGATGCAAGTTGAGGGATACAGGCCTAACTATTATACTGTTTCTAATATAATTCCAGCTTTGGCCAAGCTGAGCGTGGTTGCTGTAGGAATGCAAACTCATGCCTTGGTTATAAAGCTTGGTTTCGATGCAGAAAAACTTGTGTGCAACTCTCTAATTAGTATGCTTTCAAAGTCAGGGATGTTAAGAGATGCTAGAGCTATTTTTTATAACATGGAGAACAAGGATTCAGTTTCTTGGAATAGTATGATTGCTGGACATGTGATAAATGGACAAGATTTGGAAGCTTTTGAAATATTTAACAACATGCTATCTGCAGGGGCTAAGCCTACAAGCGCCACATTTGCATCTGTTATTAAGTCATGTGCCAACCTTAAAGAGTTGGGGTTGTTAAGAGTGTTGCACAGTAAGACTCTGAAGAGTGGGTTTTCCTCTCACCAAAACGTCCTAACAACACTCATGGTAGCATTGACTAAGTGCAAGGAAATGGATGATGCCTTCAGTTTATTCTCCTTGTTGGAGGGGGTTCAAAGTGTGGTTTCATGGACTGCGATGATCAGTGGTTACTTGCAGAATGGGGGCACTGATCAGGCTGTGAATTTGTTTTCTCAAATGAGGAGTGAAGGTGTCAAACCAAATCATTTCACTTATTCTGCCATCCTTACTGTGCAACATGTTGCTTTCATTTCTGAAATACATGCTGAAGTCATCAAAACTAACTATGAGAAATCATCTTCGGTGGGAACTGCACTTTTAGATGCTTATGTTAAGATAGGAATAATTAATGATGCTGTTAAAGTTTTTGAACTAATTGAAGTCAAGGACTTAATAGCTTGGTCTGCAATGCTGGCAGGATATGCCCATGCAGGAGAAACTGAAGAAGCTGCTAAAATCTTCCACCAATTAACAAGGGAGGGGATTAAACCAAATGAATTTACCTTTTGTAGCATCATTAATGCTTGTACAGCTCCTACAGCATCAGTGGAGCAAGGAAAACAATTCCATGCATATGCGATTAAACTGAGATTGAATAATGCTCTGTGTGTAAGTAGTTCTCTTGTTACCATGTATGCAAAGAGAGGCAATATTGATAGTGCACGTGAAGTTTTCAAAAGGCAGAAGGAGAGGGACTTGGTTTCTTGGAACTCAATGATCTCTGGATATGCCCAGCATGGCCAGGCGAAGAAAGCATTAGAGGTATTTGAGGAGATGCAAAAACAAAAATTGCAAGTGGATGCTATAACATTCATTGGTGTCATTTCTGCCTGCACTCATGCTGGCTTAGTGGAAAAGGGTCAAAACTACTTCAATGTAATGATCAATGATCATCACGTTAATCCAACAATGGAGCACTACTCCTGCATGATTGACCTATATAGCCGAGCAGGGATGATGGAAAAAGCCATGGATATCATAAATGGGATGCCATTTCCACCAGCTGCAACCGTGTGGCGCATTGTTTTGGGAGCTTCTCGAGTACACCACAATATAGAGCTTGGGAAACTCGCAGCTGAAAAAATTATTGCACTCGAACCACAAGACTCAGCTGCATATGTTCTATTATCAAATATGTATGCTGCGGCAGGAAACTGGCAGGAGAAAGTCAATGTGAGAAAACTAATGGATAAGAGAAAAGTGAAAAAAGAACCTGGGTACAGTTGGATTGAGGTGAAAAACAAGACTTACTCATTCTTGGCCGGTGATTTGTCACATCCTTTGTCAGACCATATTTACTCAAAACTTTCAGAGTTAAATATTCGGTTGAGGGATGCTGGTTATCAGCCTGATACAAATTATGTGTTTCATGATATTGAAGAAGAACAAAAAGAAACGATTCTTTCTCATCATAGTGAAAGGCTTGCCATTGCCTTTGGCTTAATAGCTACACTTCCTGATATTCCCCTCCAGATTGTGAAGAATCTTAGAGTTTGTGGAGATTGCCACAGCTTTATTAAGTTAGTATCACTCATTGAACATAGATATATTGTTGTTAGAGACTCAAACCGATTTCACCACTTTAAAGATGGTTTGTGCTCATGTGGGGACTACTGGTGATGTTTGGACTAATATGCTTTATTTGTTTCGAAGATTCTTTAGTGGATCAGACCTTTGTTTTCCAGAGAATCCATGAAGCCTCTCCAAGGCATAAATTTTATCATGGCAGCTTTAAGGAAAGAGTGTCATTGGAATTGAAATCCATACGTTGCTATTTGTGGATACTTTTGAGGTAGATTATGGCAATGAGTATGATGATATTGGTTCTCCACTGTTGAATCGACCATTATAGATACTATTTAACTAAGAAAAGTGGATTGATCAACAGAAAGTTTCAGCCAATAATTCCATTACCCTTAATCGGCAGTTACTGGTTAACCTTTTTAATTCTAACAATTTTGAATATTTTACTATTTAACTTTTATTTTAAATTAAAAATAATATTAATTATATATTTAATTAATTTATATATACATTTGTTGTGACAAAAAAATAAAAATGTAATAAAAATATGCTAACTGTTTTATTAAGGGGGAAAAGTTATTAAGAATATGAAAAGAAAAAAATATATATTATGGAGAAATTATTTATTCCATGCTAAGTAATTGGAAGAGTGACACACACACAAAATCTGTATTACCAATTTTGTTTGGAAAATAAAACTGGGAAAAACTATTTCTGATTGTCACAGAAATTAAAATTTAAAATACGATTGCTTTGATATCCTAAATTTTAGGAGGGCAGGCGTGCATTTTCCTTCCTGAACTAATAATAGAATTTAACTTTTAAAGATGCTTCAAATTTTATAATCGCTAAAAACTTCTTCAAGATTTATTTCTAAGTGTTTATAGTTCAGTATTAAATTAATATGACAAATATAAACAAAATGCTACAAGTCATCTAACGATTATAAATAATAAATGCTAAACAATAAATCATATCATTCTTTGTTAACGAATGTTGTAAATGCATGTGTTTATAACTTAATCTCTATCACTTCAATCTTTCTAACCATTTATCAGTTTGAAGCGATCTTGTTTAATCTCTATCAACACATAATATAACCCGAAAGGGCGAATTTTGTAAAACAAAAACATCAAAGAGCCAGAAGCCCTAGCACTGCCCATGCCCCCTCGACTCATAATTCCAACGAGCATGACAATAATATAAAATTAATAACTCTTGCTGATTGATTTAGTCATTCAGAAATCCTGATAAGGTCCAGTGAAAAAAGATCAAGCAATAGCTGTGATGTGAACTTACAATGTAATCAAAATAGTATACAGAGAATGGCCTGAATCAGGAGTAACCAAGCCATTGAATAAAAAACCATCTATCATTAAAATTAGTCAAGACAGTTTATGTTTAGTCGAATGGCCTGATCGACATGGCATCTTTAATTAAGAGTCTCGTATGTCCCATCAGCAGTAATTTAGTGCAAAAATATTTGCTGAGTTTCTGATCCGTCTCGAAACTAAAAAACACTAAAATCTACGGCTATCCTAAATCCAAAGCAGACAAACATAAGAACCCAGAATCACACAAGTTATTTTTTTCAAATCATTTCAAATTCTGTTATACACAATTTAGAAGTAAAATGAGTATCGACCTTCATATAAATCCACCTCGGTACAAAATACAAAAGGGGCCTTTGCATCCCCCAGAACTAAATGAAAAAGATGCATTTCATTTGATCCAACAGCTAAATAAATTACAGATTATAGCAATATAAACCAGTGTGGACCCTTCAGAGTGAAATTCCATCAGTATTAACCTTCCTCTCCAAACTCCTTCGTGAATCTCTCGTGAACATCAAGGTCAGATTTGCTTACTGTAGGCCTTTGTCTCGCGAGTACCTTCTCAAAATCTGTCCTCGTGATAGGAGGTGGAAGGATCTGCAATAAGTTTCAAAGTAATAAGCATTTCCCAGCTTCAATTAGATATATAACAAGCTCGTCCAAAGACAACTCAAATTCTACTCCAATTATCATCAAGAAAATGAAGACACTAGGAACAGTCCTACTACCATAAAAGACTATACATATACACATTAAATACCTTAGAAGCAAGTCCTTTTGTAGCAAGATCCTGCATTGAGGTTTGTACAGCACCCTGTTGCTTTGGTCCACACGGGATCCACATACCCTCGGAATTTTTAAAGAAGAACATCGCATCTTGGGTTTTGCGAACAGGTTCAAATAACACATCTTTTACCTGAAGAGGAAGTTCAAAAACTTTTTACTTGAGATTCATCAAGTATAAGATAATGAAACCATGATTTCACATAAAAGCCAAACTTACACAGACAGAGATATCTGAACCAGAAAACCCATCTGTCCTGCTCGCCAAGTATTCAAAATCACTTTCAGTCAAGTTATGAGGAGTATCTCCTAGATGCACCTGCTCAATTTATTAAGCCCGAAAAAATAGCATGTTAAACCCATATATTTACATAGCACAACAAAATCCGCCATTCAACAATCAAAGTACACTGTACTTGCCTTGAACATGTGTTGACGAGCCTTCAAATCTGGTAGTGGAATATAAATGCGCTTATCAAATCGTCGCCTTATTGCCTGCAATTACAAGTGGACCAGTGAAAACAGCATAGCATTAATTCTATATGGGATTGTATAAACAAATATCATTTCTGTCTGACCTGGTCCAAGGCATAGGGTGTATTTGTTGCTGCAAGAACAAGAACTTTCTGATCATTGTGTCCTACACCCTACAATGTAAGTGGATAAACTATATTAAATAAAAGAGAACTAAAAGGAGAGAGAGAACAAATACCAAAAATGTTGGAAACATGACTGATGTTAACAGCAAAAAAGTGAATTAAAATGAGAATAAAATACAGATAACAAAGTAGTAACTGCTGAGTTCAACTTAAAATGAAGCAGTGTAAAACAGAACTGAACCTAGCATTTCTTTAATGAGACGTAGATATAAGATAGAGAACAATTGAAAATATGCAACTTTATTGTGAAGTGCAAACATTTCATCAAACAAGAACAGGACATGCTGAGTACACTGCAGAGGACAACTTTAAATCTAAGGTGAATGTAATTATTAGAAAAACACCAGAGAAAACAACATGCTGATTATAGGTTTAATGAAAACATACAATTAGAGCTAGTTCCAAGTGTTACAGTTATATACTCAAACATGATTGAAGACCCAAAAACCAATAAGTAGCCAGGGCCAATATGAACTAGCTCAATCTTTCTATTCAACTAATATAGCCTACTCACATGCAAAAACAAGAAAAATTTAGCTGAATTGTTTTAAACAGATTACTGGTTTAGCTTGTCTATATTAAACCAAAAAATTGGTTTATCAAAGAATTTAACAAATCACTTACGTTTATTCATCATGATTTGAAACTAAATTAGTAACAGTTCCACATATATGGCTATACAACTGGGACTTAGGCAACTTGTCAGCTTGTTGTGCATATGCAATATTGCAATTCATAAGTAAACCAACAAACTATTAAAACTAATACCTGCATCTGAACCAGAAGCTCTGTTTTAATTCGTCTTGAGGCTTCGCTCTCATTGCCTTCCCCACGCTGACCACATAGGGAATCTATTTCATCAATGAATATGATAGAAGGGGCACTTTCTCGAGCCATTTCGAAAAGATTTGAAACCAGCTTTTCACTTTCACCCATCCACTTTGAAACAAGGTCTGATGAAGAAACACTGATGAAGAATTCAAAAGTTAAAAAAGCTTGCAAGAAGAACATGTCCACATATGGACCTACATTCACAACAATTCAAAAGGCCATTTTTTAATAGATATTATATCAAACATATCTCAAATTCTGAATAGAACTATTGTCGAGAAAAAGTATAGAGAAAATGGAAAGATGAATTAGAAAAATTGCAATCATCCTCGTGTCATCTTCTAAAGGCTACAAAAATGGGAAAAAGCATTGCACCATTTATCATGATTCTGGAAATTTAATAGTTAATTGTTAAATCAAATGGTAAATAATTTTTATTTTACTTCCTTTAATTAACTTATGCAAACATAAGATTCAAAAATGAAAGAGGAAAATAAACAAGACTATATAGGAATATTGCAGTTTTTATGATTTTATGGTTATTTTTCATTTTAATTATTACAAATGCAACTGTATTTATTGTAGAACCAGAGCATCCTAAAAGATTGCTTAACCAAGAATTCAAGCATGGCAACTAAATTTGGATTATTTTAATGCCTCTGTTTGATTCAATATTCGCACATGAAATTGTAAAGGAGGTAAAATTGTTATTTAAATCTCAAAAATTGAAGGATTTTACCCATTTTATGATGAAGCATGACTGACTTGATAAAAAGTTTTGACCTGGTTCATTTTTTCTGACCCACTAATTTAGACTACCGTGACTTTCTAGGTGTTTTCTTCTCCCTGTATGTGTGTGTGAACCCTAGGAAACTAATTGCTGTTCTTTTTCACTATTCTGCTATCTGATCCAGAAGTTCTTTGTCCTCGTCTAAACCGTTTTTCGTTTTTCCTCCATCTTAGCCATTGCTGTTCTTCTTCGTCGATTTGCTGTACTGGTTTGGTTTTTTTTCACTTTTTTTGGCTTTTGCTGCTGGAAAAAAGCTAAAGTGCTAGTGGTAATACTGGTGCAGGATGCTCCACTACTAGCTTTAGTCTTGCAAATTTGTTCACTGGAATTGCTCATGAAGGCAGGTCTGATGTGGGATGTAACTTGGAAGTATGCAGGCACTACAAAGCTTCAATGCATATTCTGTCGGAAAGTATATACTACAGTAATAGATAGGTTTAACCATCACTTTGCTCAAACAATTCAGAATGTTGAACCCTGCAAAGTTGCTCCAAAATATGTGAAAAAGGAGTCATTGGGGGTTGTGACTGGTTTCAAAAAGCATCAAGGGTGGTAAAGGAGTCTGTCAGAGCTGAAAAGAGAAAAAAAAAACAATGAAGTGGATGGCGTTGAGAATGTTGAAATCATAAACCTTTTCATGAGAAAAGGCATTTGGCTCTGAAAACACAATCAACACCAGGTTTAAGAAGGGTACACGATCGAATGTATGTCAAGCATTGCAAGGTTTTCCTACAAAAGTGCCACAGTGCAATGTGGCTAGAAATGAAGAATTCTCTATTATGTTAATTCATTGTGCACCAAAGCAAAGGTTTCAAACCACTGTCATAACACTAGAGGAGTAGAGTATTTGAAACAATAAATGATGTTTACAGTGGAGGCCACTGAAGAACATAAAATTGTTGGAAAGCAAGTGGTTCCGAAATAATGACTGATTTGTGAACTGGTAAGAGAAGGGCAAATCTTAACATTTTGGTTAACTGACATGAACATAAAGCTGTTTGGAAAGTGGTTGCACAATAATCATTGATGGACGGACATACAAGATGAGAAGGCCAGTTTTAAATTTCTGGTTAACAGCTCCCAAAGGAATAGTGTTTTTGAAGTACATTGATGTGTATCACGTATTTAAAACAGAGAACAAAGCCTTCAATGATTGATGGCCATCTAGAGATCAAAAGATTTACCAATCACGTATTAAGCATGACACGCAGCTCCTCAGGGCAAGAACGTAATACAAATGGTAATATTTTTAAATGTGGAATATGAATTGTGATGTATTTATTAGTGTTAGAAATATGGTCAAATTATAATAATAAGTAGGTGCAAACATCCCAGACCAATTTTATGAGATTGAATTAGACTTAAAGTTCTCTTTCTAAGATAGTATTAGAGTTTATCCAAGCGAAGTTTGTTGGGACTATTGTGTCATCCATTATCATGCTTTATGGAACCACTTATAAAAAACTAGTTCCACGCTTAAAATCTTCAATCCTTGATGTCAGAAGATGTGTTGAAGATCTCACATCAACTAAAAATATAGTCAAATTAGAGTATATAAATGGATGCAAAATCTTACAAACCAATTTTATGAGGCTAAGATAGGCTTAAGTCTACTTTCTAAGAATTAGACTTACCTAGCAGAGTTTGGTAGACAAACCCACTTAAAGCAAAAGACAACAATTGATGTTTTTATCATGGCTGATTTAAATTTAGTAAAAAGAAGTAAGCTAGAAGAAGTCCACAGAGTTGGAACGTCCTAATGCTTGGTCTAATGATGAGCAGAAAATGATGATGAAATTGAACGTTAGACCACAGCACCATGTATTTCAATGCTTCAAATCAAGATGAAATGGAAATGACAACTTGGCTTAAGACCAAGTTGGAGCAGATATAGTTGGTGATCCGACATGGAGAATTAGGTTGGCGAAGTGGATGAAGTTGAAGATGAGGATCAAACAGTAGATCCTTATGATTATAAAGCAAGCACATTTGATAGATTATACAGTCTTGGATTAGAATATCACTATTTGCTTTTTGGTATTTAAGTGTTTTGTGCCGTATAATGTGTTTGTTTACTTGTGTTTTAGAATTATTAAGTTGTATACTACTTTACGGGTTATGACTTATGAATTTGAAGCATGACATGGAAAATATGGCTTATGATGCCCGAATTTAACTATCTTGAATTCAAGTCTTAATGCTTATAAAAGGGTATGCAATGCGGAAATTGAGACACATGCATATTTTAACTTCCGAATAAGAATTCATTCCAATGGTTTTCCATGTAATCTGGTAAACCAGACCTAAAGGTTATTCAGTTCTATAAAGTCCATCCTTCACTTAAACCATAAAATCAACAGGTTCACCTGAAAAAAGTGGACTCAGCTTCAGTTGCAACTGCCTTGGCTAAATAAGATTTTCCCGTTCCAGGAGGTCCATACAACAAAAAGGCTCTCCAGGGTCGTCTTTTCCCTGCAAAAAAAAACCACAGGAAACACACCAAACATTCAACTAAATTCTACACGAGAAAGTCTCTTTACACTTCTCAAGACAAAAAGCAACTCATTCTAACTCAGGATTCGTACAACCGAGTGAACCCACCAGTAAAGAACTGAGGGAACTTCACAGGCAAAATCACAGCCTCCTGCAAGGCCTGCTTGGCGCTCTCCAACCCTGCGACGTCGTTCCACTTCACGTTAGGCTTCTCCCTCACGATGGCCGAGTTGAGCCCCGCCCTGAGCTTGGCTTGCTCGGGGTCCTCCCCGTCGCCGCCGCCTTCACCATCTTTGGGCTTGGTCTTGGGCCTGGCAGCGACGGCAGCGTCCCCGTTAGAAGCCGGTCCTGGGCCGCCGTCGTCGAGGACGGCCCGAATCTCTTCGGCCCGGCGCAGATACTCGGTGAATTTCTGCGTGATGGCTTCCTTGATCTTAGGGTTCTTTTCGTACTTGAGATGCGTCTTGAAGTACTCCAAGGCGTTCATGTAGAGAGGGAACGCTTTCGCGTAGTTTCCGGCATTGTCTTCCTGCACGGCCTGCTTCACGTACTCTATCGCCTGCTCCTTGAAATTGCTATACATCTTCTTCCGGTCACCACCGATGGCATGTACGATAATCGAAACTTCAGATTAGCGAGTGCGGAGAAAGGAAGAACCCTAGAGCTGCATCGCGATCGCACGTTATAGGGAGAAAGTGTGGTGGTGGATTTCCAAACCCTAGCTGTGAGAATCGGAACTGATCGGAAATTTGAGGACAGAAGGGGAAAAAAGAGTAGAGAAAAACTCAATCTTTAGTTTCGTAAATTTTCACCCAAAAATAAGCGTTTCGCTTATTTTGTGTGAATTTTCATTGGGTAGGGGTGGCTAAGACAAGACTACCTAATGCGTTGCGTTTTAATGTGATTTTTTAATGCATTTTCTTCTTTATAATTTAAAAAAAAAAAACTTTTTTATTTAACTAAAAACATTTTTCATTCATTATTTAATTAAAACTTTATATTATAATCGCTTAAAAAATAATTATAGGTACTCCGAAATCCGGGTACTAATGGTAAGGGTGTGTTTGGATTGAGGATGAAGGAGATTTGGAATAATTTGAGAGAAAAATGTAAAGAAAGTGAAATTGTTTGGATTAAGGTATGATAGAGTAGATTTGTGAGGAAAGTTTATTAGAATTTGTCAGTGATGAAATGATTGTAAGGGTTTTTTTTATTTTTTTTAAATGTATAAAATATAAATTTACAAATTTATCCTTTCTTTAAAAAAATATTTAAATAATAAAGTATGAGATATTTTT
>Ga0123341_1004911_pt1 | contig 11834 bp, 3 predicted proteins | sample Turbeapinknodule_FD_89959 | JGI IMG/M metagenome (GOLD analysis project Ga0123341, IMG submission 89959) | Root nodule microbial communities of legume samples collected from Mexico - Turtle bean Mexico pink nodule | ecosystem: Host-associated > Plants > Roots > Nodule | place: Mexico: Nepantla... | reverse complement strand
GTTGGAAGGGCAGGATGGTAATTTGATAGGTATCGTAGAGGTTTACCGGTTAACGGAGGAGCTGGTGGTGGTTGAAATGAAGAGGAGTGAGAAGGGAGGGGAATGTGGCGCGCAGTTTTGGAAAGATAAACTGCGCCCTCTGCTTCTTGAATTTGCAGGTGAACGGGAAGTGCCGGTTTCCGGTGACTTCTGTAAAATATAGTTTGGTATCTCTGTTTTTTGTTCTGGGTACCAATCAGAATCCATTGTCTTTATGGATTGGTGATTGCTCAAGGGTTTATGTTTTGCAGAGCTTCTATAATTAAGTACATAATAAAGATGTTTAATAAAATTTTAGAATACTTTAGGACCTTTTATAAGTTTTTTTATAACTGCAAGAAGATTTTACCACTGAATTTATCTGAAGAAAGCTGAATTAATTATACTTGTGTACTTAGTTTGTGTCATGAGTTTTTGAATGATAATAACATAACATTCCTTAATTGAATAAATTGTTGTTTTTAATTCTTTCGAAGGAATAATAAAAAATTAATTGAATTTTTTAATAATTATTTGGGGGAAATAGGATTATTTGTAAGAAAAAAGTTTAGTTTTGCTAAATTATAGACAGTCAGAAATAGGTGAATAAAAAATATATTAAATCCTTGAATTATGTCCCTGGTTTGAGTTGGCAGTCGACATGAATATTATATTGTTTTATTTAATGTTTGTGTCAGTCAAATTCTTTATTATTCTATGATCAGTAGTTAAAATTAATTTTAAATCATTTTAAAAGATTTCAATAATAAAAAATGTTAATGAGATATTCTCCAACATTTTTTTAAAATATATTATTTATTGTTGAAATCACAAAATCTCATAAATGTTTTACTTTTATTGTTAAATATTTTATCATATCATCTCTGATACTCGAGCTTGAGTATAAGAAATAAGAACCTAAACTGTTTACGAGAGACATGTCAACCCTTTTCACCATATCTTTCTAGTACTCAATGTTTTAAGTTTTTAAAAGATTTATATTTTTTTTACCTGTAGTATCTATGAATACCCATCTATATTTCTCAAAAGTAATTTTTGTAAAATAACTATTATAATTTATTTTTTTAACTATTCTACTAAATTTTCTTCCAATAAAAGTTTACAATGCCCCATAAATTTTGTTAATTATCTTAATATATTGACATGTAAGAAAAAATAATTAGGATAAGATCTTCTAAATTAGGTATAATCAATATAGAGAATTGAAATTCGTGTAGTCCTTTATATTTGTAAGTAACTCTATCCCCTTCTTCATAAATGGAAGGATATGGGTTCATCAAAGTGGTTACAGAGATAAAAGATTATGTTCAAAATTAATAGTTACATACTTTGTGGCCTGATCAACATATCCTTGTATTAAAAAAAAAAATTAATTTTAATTTTAGTTAGTTATTAGAAAAAATAAATAAATAAAAAATATTTAAAGATGTTTCAATCCTATTACATCAAACAAGTTAATGAATTCATTATACATAATCTTAAAAATAAAATTAACATTTAATAAAAAATGGTGTGCCTACCACCTTAACACCTAACCATATAAAAAAAAAATTAGAGCTCCAAAAACTATAGTTAGTAGGTTAAGTTTTGAATGATCGAAGTCAATAAACTTTTAAAAGATATACAGTTCTTTAGCCTCAAATATTGTAACAAGCAGAAGCTTCATTGTCGTTAATATCATAATGACACAATAATAAAAATAAACACATACTTAATTGCCTCTAATGTTATGAAGGAGGACCACTTCTAAGTCCTAATGTATTTTATTATTAAATATACATTTATGTTGCATTAAATGTTCAATATTGGCGAGTATGATACCTTTTTAAATTTATTCACACAACAAATTATTGTCTAATATAATAAATATTGAATAGATTAATTTGAATAAAACTAACTATGATTTACTTTCGAGTGACTTGTCTTTAAAGTAAGTAATCATGCAATTTTCTCTAGCTAATTAACATATATTCCTAATAGTCATATTTGATTAATACCTTAATTTTCCTTATTAATGTGAACCAATTCTCCATGTAGTGTACATGAATCTCTAAATACTCTAAGCCCTATAAACAGTAATGTTGTGATGAGGGTAAGTTGGAGTGTAAGGAGTATTGTAGGTTGCACATAAGGTGTTTGTGAAATGGTACTGGTCCCCAGTTAACATGATCGAGGTTAGGTAATGGTGCACGTTAAACAGAGAAATTAAAACGAAGATGAGAGATTGGATAAGCTTTACATTGATGAGAGTGAAGACAAACGTAAATGCTTTCCATCTTCAGACATCAATCATTCTTATTCACAAACATGGTTGCATGGTTGGCGTAAAGAAAAGGGTCCACTCCCACCATATTTCACGTCTCTACCAGTTTTCACCTCTCATTAATCATCATAGCTTTCACATTAATTATTTGAAGTACTTGAGTCGTCTTCATAACCACACCTTCTTTCATGGAGTGGAAAATCAAATTATACCAAGACCCTTGCAGGAAACAACACAAGGAAATTCTTCATCCAATACACTATTAGATCTTTTAATATATAAATGGTAGTAGATACTCCAATCCTACTTAGATAACATGTCATATGAGAAAACACCTACACTTACTATATTTAGTGTTACTCCGTATAGCTTTTTTCCGTAATCACAATAGTATATTAGTGCGAATAATACAATTTCTCCAAATTACAAATTATTTATTATAACACTCAAACTAACATATAAATTGTTATATATTTATTTCGTCAAATTGTCTTTCTTTATGTTTTATGTTATTGTATCCCTTCTTGTCTTTCTTTTCACTTTCATCACTTGTATAGTCAATTCCAACCTCGTGCTAGTCCGATTAGTTATTTTTCACATGCACACATTAAATCAGATACCCTTCCTAACTGTTGGAGATCCTAGCGAGTATTTGTTGGATCTATCGTGCCACTCGCTATCGGGTTTTTATTGGATCACCCATAATATGTTGTCTCACGCACGTGCTATATATCACTCTCGGCGTGAGGGGTCGTGTTGGAGATCTCACATCGAAATAGAGATGAAAATATTTCATTGTATATAAGTGGGTGCAAACCTCACCTAATGAGCCGGTTTTATGAGGTTGAATTAGACTTAAAGTTCACTTTATAATACTAACCATATTACCATGTACCATACTCAAACAAAACAAAGCAAAATCATCACAAATCTATCTTTCTGTATTATCCTAAGCAAATGATTTTAAAAACCACCTTATTTCTTCTTAATAATTTTTAAACAGCTTAGTAGATCCAAATACTAACTAGAATACTTAAATGATAATCCCTTTTTATTTCTGGTAATCCAAGACCATGACATATATATTGATAATATTTATAAATTTTATAAGAGTTTAATAATCGTATACTCATGGTAAATCTTCTTTAAAGTAATTATTATGAAAATTAATAAACTTATTATAGATAGCGATATTTTAACTAGAGGGTAGTATAAAATTATTTTATACGGTTAGTGCATGGTTTTGCTTTTTCAAAATATTAAATTAGTGCTCCAAAAATTATTACCAGAACTTTCATATAATTTAGGAAAGAATTTTTCATATTCATGATCTTAAAAATTACGATAACAATGGTGTGAAGTTATTCCCCCTAAGCCCCTACCCTCACGTCATTGTTTTTACTACATTCGTCTACCTAAGTTCTGTCTAAATTTGTCGAACGACTTAATCACCATTAATAAAAAAAAAGTTGTCATTAATAACAAAATGTGTTAAAGTGGCACATTTTTTTGACTAAGCAATTATTACATGCAGTGAATACTCATTCATAACATAACAGAATAATTATATTTCTTTTTAGGATATATTTTGAACTACACAAACCTCTTTTTAGCAGTAATGGGGAATTACATGAAATTTACTAAGATTATTTTCTCCATTCTATGATTCCAAGTGTCGCATGTAATTAATAACAAATATTTTATCATTTCATTTAAAATTTAAAATATGAAACATTATTTTAAATATTTTACTATTATATTTAATATTTATGCAAAAATTATTTATCCTCTGTTAATCAGTAAAATCAGAATTAAATAATAAAGTTGTAAACAGTATTGGAAAACTCATAAATAATATATTAATATTTTTAAATACGATTTATAAATAAGTAACAATAATATGTAATTTATACATTTATAAAGAGTAAACAATATTTTAGGTCACGAAATTTAATTGTCAGTCATTTAACTAATTGAAAGATTAAAACTCAAAAAGATTTTGTAAAAGCTAATTTATTTATCTCATTAATCCTGTCATTACAGAACATCTTACATGATACGCTTTTTGTCATGTAGTAGATGTTAATTCATTAAAATTTACCTGCTATTACTATTTATGAATAAAGAATCGCAATTTGCATTCTCTTTGAAACAGATTTTGTAGAAATGAATGATTAGATTTAGATTAGACGTAGTGTAATCCCGAATGCAAATAATGATGTTGACAGCACTTATTGTTTAAGCGTGAATCCAAAGATGTGATGATCGAAAGGAAACATTAACAATGGCATCCTGCAATTTCAGCCGTAATTATAAGCAGTCATATCAGTGCCTCACTGTTTAGAGTTGCATGCCTTTTTTGTATGAATCCAGCCAAAGATGTTAGGAAGGTTACACTTTTCCAGTTTGGATCCATTCCTCATTTGCCAATTCAGATTATAATGACAGATTTCTGTGGAGGCTGTGCTGCAAACCATGGATCTTCCATCTGATGCTGTCAATGTCATATGTTACAAACATTTTACCTAGGTTCATTTTTTTAAGACATAAAATAGTTAACATACAGCTTTTTTATTATATTTCTGGAATATATTATTTCTATGTCTCAGTTATGGGACAACTTTGCTAAGAAAACAAAGCGTAGAAAATGAAAACTACTACAATATAAGTCACGTCTCAGTTATGGTAAGTTAATGTCTTCGAGTTATGATATGTTAATGTGTGTGAAGTATTGTAATATCTATAAATTTTTTAATAAGAAATTTGTGTTAAAATTATTTGTATAAGGATTAAAATATTTTTGAATTATTTTATTTTATTTTATTTATAAAAAAAATTATTGAGTTTAATTTTCATATGAAATTTATATCTTTAATTCAATTCTTTCTCTCTTTCACCAAATCTTTAACTTTATTTTATTTCGATTCTTCTTCTACTAAATAGGGCGTAAATATTTGATTAGAAAATTTATCTAGCACTTACTTATGAGAAAAACCATGAACAAACTAAAATCAGTATATTAGAGAACATTTGCAATTGGATATGATAAAGGAGATGAAGTCTGCATATTTTTTTGTCTTGTATCGGTTAATATTGTGTTGTTGTCAATTGTTCTTTTTGAGAGTCATAAATAAGAACGCAATGTGTAATGTGTTTGATATTTAAATATTTTAATGGTATTTTGTTGTATCGAAGTAGTTTTGTCTCAGTTTTTCTTATAAATACGATTGCAACATCTTTCAAATATTTTTATTAATTTATTTATTTTTTGGATAAAAAAAAACATTTGCAATTAGAGATGGAAAGACGTAATCCGAAAATTTATACTTCAAACAAACATATTAAAATTGGGTTGGAATTGAATTACTCATGTTCAAGAAATATGGCCTTTTATTTTAATGTCAACATTATTTTTCTAAATGTTAGCAAATTTTAATTTTTTATTTTAGTTATGTATAACATGTGCATGTCTTTTTTCAAGAGTAAAAAATTAATTAAATTGAAAGAAACAGTACACCAATTCTTATACAAAATATTCCATCTAAATTTAAAGATTTCAAAAAGGTAATCTTAATTCCTTATTCCCTACTTCATTTTCTTCATAACAATTACAAAGAAACATCAAGCGAAACCCAAATACACAGAAGTTGAAAATCTTCGAAATAAAAATGTACTATGTATGTAAACCCATAAAACTATTCATTATTGGGCAGCCAAAGAATTCCACTTTGACCGTGTGCACCTTTGCTTCACTACAGACCTCCAATGCTCCAAAAACCCCAGAAACAGTTCTGAGCCGTGCTTGACCCCATCATTGTCTTATAAATTTGCTGTCAAAAGAGAAAATGACTTGATTTATTTATTGCTATAATGACTTATTTATTGGAGACAATATTTTTTATTTTGAATAAAAAATATAACTTTTTATTTTTATTTTCCTTTTCTAATATTACTATAAAATCATTAAATAGAAATCAATTTTAGAGAAAAAAAAATAGTTGCATTGTTCTTATAAGGCCCAGAAATAAACTACTTCTTCTCTTCTGTACCTGTCGGCTTTTCGATATTCTATCTCGAGTTTGAGCTTTTGACTTTACTATTCACTGATTTGGGCTTCGGCTTAGATATAAGTCATGGACTCTCACTCGCTGGGCTAGATCAACTGAAACTCTCGGTCTATGGTCTCGGTATCCGCTCTCGGTAGGTGAGTGTACCTGAAAGGGGCTCCGATGATAAAGTCAGAATTGATTTTAGTTAATTATCAAATAAAATTCACTCTACTTCCCTCTTTGGTTGATACCTATTTATAGTACTTTCTTATTGGACCTTACACCCAATTGGACTTTTACTCTTTGTACATAATATTTATTAAACATACTCCCTCTGTTTGGGCCTATTTAATGGGTTTTGCTACAATATTTTACTATTTAATTAATTATTTATTTATGTTTAATTTTGAGTCTTATTGTCGGTCTTTCCACCTTTCGACCATTCGGTTTAGGCCTTTCAAAATTTCGGCCATTCAGCCTAGAAAATACACTAGCCCCCTAGACATAAGGAATTAAAAAGACGATATGCCTTTTAGAGAAGACGAAATGTCGCTTTAAATGTTTATCATATTTTTGGAAATGATTTTGATTTTGGTATTTATGAGATTTTGTATATTAAATGCACTTTTGTTTGAAAAGATTGTATCATTTCGCGTGTGTCACATTTATTGTATCGTTGAGGTGAAAGCTTATCAATCCTTGATCATTGGATGCATTCAAATTCGACGATCGTAATGTTGTGACGTTTCATTTGAAAGGGGTTTAGAAACACTATAAATATTTGATCTCAAATGGTTTATTGATTTGTAAAATACCTAAAACTAGATTACTAGAGAGGATGTGAAACCAAATATGAGAAAACATAACGTAAAACTTATACTTCAAAACATTGCATTGGGTGTTGAATTACCATGTTTATGACATGTTGACTTTTTATCTCATTTGTTGGAACTCTTCAATATATACTCATTACATGTCCATGAGCTCTCTTTTGTTGTAAATAAAGTTTGTTAGTTCATGCATAACTCGCAAGACCATCACTAGAAGGCGGTGAAACGAATACTTCGCTACCTTGTCAGCACAACTTCGAATTGTTTACTCATTAAACATTGTTGTTCATCAAATAATCTAGCTTTTAGTGATGCCGATTAGGGAAGTGATGTGGATGATCGTAAATCAATCATCGGATACTGTGTTTATTTAGATTCCAATCTTGTTGCTTGATCTTCACATAAACAACATGTTATAGTAGTATTGTAGCGGAATATAGAAGCATTATCATTGTACTCACTGAGGTAATTTGGCTTCAGTCTCTGTTACATGAACTTCACATATCCACTTCACAACCTCAACTCTTTTCAAACAACTTAAATGTAGTTTTACTTAGCGCAAACCTTGTCATGCATTCGCGAACTAAATATTTTGAGCTTGATCTTCACTTTGTCAAAAATCATGTTCAACAAAAACATGTTAGCCTCGTGCATCTTCCAACTCGATTTCAAGTCACAAACATTTGACGAAACCCACTTTTGAAATTTCTTTCATTGCCTTTAGAACTAAACTTATGGTTGTAACTTCACCAACGTAAGTTTAAAGGAGATGCTAGACTCTTAGTAGTTAGTTTATCTATCTTTGAATTGCTTAGGTGTGAGTGCTTTATACACACTATTTTTCTCTATATCACAACGAACTTTCAAAATACAATACAATATTTTCTATTTCTTCATTCACACACTCCCACAACTTAGAATTAACCAGTTATATATGTGAACCCAATAAGGAATATATATTGAGGGAGTGGATAAGGGCAATATATGGGTCTGTGATTGAGAATCTCTGTGCAGCACCATTTCTCATCCAAGAATCAAATATTCATTCATCGAAGCCACTGTGTGATGAACAGAGTAAGTAAGCAGCAAATAAAGTCATGATCTCTACATGTAATGATTCCACTTCTCAACGTAATGTCACTCTCATGTATATATATATATATATATATATATTATATATCCAATAATAAGACTCTCCTTGTTAATCATACTCCACAAACAAGGAACGTGAACCGAAGCAACATACCTCCTCACAGGTCACACCCTAAATTAATTTCAGTTCCCAGACTTCTGCACTCCTCTCTTTACCACAATTCACTTCTGTCCATGGGGACCCCTCATAATGACCCATTTCATAGACCCATCCTTTCGTTTTTCTTTCAAATTATTCATGGCCAAGATTGCTCACATTATGAACTTTTTATTATGTATAAAATATGAATATATTCAATCTAAATTCTTTATTTAATATAGGATATAAACATCGCCTGTTACTGTACAAGTCTTTTTAAATAATAAATATCGATTAGTCTATTTTGATAGGGATTAAACATCGCCTGTTATTGTAGAAGTTTTTTTAAATAATAAATATCTATTATGAAGGGTTAAAAATAGGGTTTTTTTTTTATTTCTTGTCTACATTTAAGTTATATATTTTTTTACTTTAGTCATTTATAGTTTCTATACTAGATAAGTTAGTCTTTTCATTAGTATTTCACACAAACGTATCAATTTTAGCTAACATGTCTTACAGTTTGTCACCCGTTACCAAATTAATATAAAAACTAATGAAAGGATTAACTTTAGCATATACCCAAAATTTTAAGAAATAAAAAACGTAAGTTTTTAAACCTAACTAGTGAGCAAATTAAAACCTTAAATAATAGATAAGAGACTTCTCCTTAAATAAATGGGGTTTAGATAGTACCTGGAACTGGAACTGACAGTAATAATTGTCATTGATGTCTTGGTCGCTTCTCCTTACTCTTTTTGTACTCGTGCTCTGATGTTTGGTCACTCCTGATTACTCTTCTCGTACTCTCTCTAGTACTCGGTCACTCATCCTTATTCTTTTCATACTTGTTCTTTGGTACTTGGTCGCTCCTCCTTGGTGCTCGGTTGGGAGTTATCCTGCAAAAAGTTTTCCGACGATAGAAAGTTTATTTATAGTGTTTGGTAATGGACCATTTGATTCATGGGTTGTATTTGATGCATATCTTCAATAAAACAATGTTAGCGGATTTCTCGGGGTGTCACCCAGATTAGGCGAGGAGTGACCCGAACTTGTATGGAGGTTATACCCTGATTTATATGATATTCCTTACTTGTCATTTATTTTTCAAATTGTGGATGCCAAGTGACGTGGCTCATTCGGCCCGTAATGTGGTTGATCTCCCGATCAGTCGGTCAATGATGTCAAGTGATGTGGCTCATTTGGCCCGTAATGTGGTTAATCACTCAATCGATCTATTAATAATGTCGAGTGACATAGTTCATTCAGTCTCAATCGGTACCAGATTTAAATTCTATTTTAGTTTATATAAGAAGATAATATTGTATCATTTCTTTATTAGTTTTGTTGAAGAGTTAATACTAGATTCACTTGTATAGTTGAAGGTTGGGTATGTTTCCCTGGCCAATCGAGTGATTAGTTTGCATAGAAAAGTCACTTTACTTTCTTCAATTATATAACCCTTGACAGCAAATTGTGTAGTCTCCCTTTGATCATATACATGAAGAGCCTATTCTTATATAACACAATTATTACAAGAAAAAAAATTGGGGATTTTGACTCTCATGGGACATTTTTTTTTCGTTTTTATTAAAATGGGGTCGCTTTTAAAAAAATTACAAATTTGAGCAAGTCGTGTCAACTTAACACAATTTCATATGTAGAAGTCGTGTCAAGTTGGCACGACTTTGTCACGTCAGCCTGAAGTCGTGCCAAGTTGGCACGAGTTCAGGCTGACGTGGCAAACTCGTGCCAACTTGACACGACTTTACATATGAAGTCGTGCCAAGTTGGCACGACTTGCCCCAAATTTGTAATTTTTTTGACAGCGACCCCATTTTGGTAAAAACAAAAAAAAAAGGTCCCATGATAATCAAAAAACCAAAAAATTGATTACCAAATTTAAATTAGATTCCTTGAAAGCGTGCCAAATTTGATGGTTGTCTTTGCGTTGTCTAATTGAAAGAAAGGATTACAGTGTAGACTTGTCTAACGCTAGAGAGATGATAATATAATTATGGTAAGATGACCCCAAGTCATCTCCCAACGAATTCAATAGTGAAATCAGTAAATCAGTGTTTAGAATGTATTTGCAAGCGAGAAAAATTAGAAATAACAATAAAGATAAAAAAAAAGGTTGAGATTGTTTAACATAAAATATAAAAGAGATTAAAACAATAAATAAAAACCGATTTATCCCAAGTTCTTCCACCATTGAATTCTTCACAGGTACTTAGTCATTTCTCATTCATCAAACATAGCTAAACCAGATTGAACATGCGTCAATCTAATTCAACTTGAAACTCACCAATAAAGCATGCATCTACTATTTTAATAAGTACCCACTTTGTTCCATGTGTATACTCCAAGAGAATGATTATCTCTTCTCTCTTGAATCATGCGCCCAAGAAATTAATTAGAACAATGTGAATTAACTAAGAAACCAAATTTTAAGATAAGAAAGACTTTCAATCATGCGTTGAGTACAACCTCTCACAAAAACCAGTTTTTTAAGATATTAGAAGATAAAAGCAATTGCTATAGAGAATTGAAAAAACAAAACTTTTATTGATTAAAACCTCATAACTCAATAAGAAATTATAAAGAATCAACAAGACTTTACTCCTTCTCATTAGAAAACTCTTTTCTCACTACCAACGTAACCTTTGTCTATCCTGGTAATAATCTGGCTAGTTGAACTACAACTAGGAAAATTGATATGCCTAAGACATATATAATTGTTGTAAAAGCTAATAGGTACCTCTTGAAATATGTAGGTGTATGTTTGACACTTAAATTGGGAAACATAAAACTTCATCATATCTATGAAAAAACTATGTTTCTAGTTAATTTCACATTGGATGGTTAATATCTAGAACAATAGATTAGTTGTATAATGAGATTAATTGTGAAATGGAGTGGATAAAATGCCTGAAATTAAATTAATAGGAATTTATGGAACATGCCTCTTTTACATCTGAATAAGGAAATTGCATCAACTTTAATTTACCTTTACCTCCTAGTGTATTGTTGCAAGGGCATGTGCAATTAACAATGCTTCAAATTTTCAGTTTTCTTTTTACAAGTCGAGCTATTAATTTAAACTATATTTATTACAAAAAGTATTTTTTTTAATTGTTATGCGACCATTGACTATAGTTGGTGGGTTACCTATATATTCAAGTTGGTGGGTATTACCTACGAATTAGAATTAGTGGGTAATACTTAAATACTGGAATTGATGAGTATTATCTATGAACTACAGGTGGTGGTGGGTATTACCTACGAACATGAGTTGATGAATATTACTTACAAACATGAGTTGGTGGGTATTACTTACCAATCCAAGTTTGAGATATTACCTATACACTTGTAGATTGAATGAATATTCCTAATATTAATATTATAATATTAATAATACT
>Ga0123341_1004905_pt1 | contig 11838 bp, 7 predicted proteins | sample Turbeapinknodule_FD_89959 | JGI IMG/M metagenome (GOLD analysis project Ga0123341, IMG submission 89959) | Root nodule microbial communities of legume samples collected from Mexico - Turtle bean Mexico pink nodule | ecosystem: Host-associated > Plants > Roots > Nodule | place: Mexico: Nepantla... | reverse complement strand
CATATTCCCTTGAATCATATATATATATATATATAAAATAGATTTTAAAATTGAAATATTGAATTCCAATGAACTAATGTAAATGAGAGTCTAAATTGAAAAGATTGTTTGAGTTGAAAAATGGATTGAGAGAATATGTGAAGTTAGTTAATTTGATGAGTAGAGTGTGGGAAGAGATAAATTTGAAATGTATTTGTGAAGGATGAGTGAACCCCAGTGCAATAAGTGCTCCACCCCAAAAAACTGAATGGAAAGAGAAGTTGATGAAGGCATGGATTTTTCCAAGTAAAGAAGAGCCAATGAAAGGGCGCAGCAGCATGTGACATGCTATGCAAACCAATCTTTATAGCAATCTGTGATTAGCGGCTAGGCTATGTTGTAGTAGTAGTAGTAGTTGCCAAGAGCAGGGACAATAATAGCAACCTTAGCCATAGCCCTGCACTAGCTTCAATTTCCAACAATACACAATTAAATTAAATTCAAGTGTGTGGATGACAACTTGTGCTGTGCCATTCAAAAAGGATGTAAATGCTAAAAAAACAGCACAAAAGAGACAAGCCAGCAAAAGTTCCTGTTTGGTTTGCCACTTTTTTTGCCCTAGAAAAACCACTTGTGTTGCTTCATATCTTATATTCTTAAGTTATATACTTGCAAGCATAGGATAGAGATTGAGATTCCCGATCGGACTCATGCTCCTTTTGGCCTAGAAAAGTAGAAGTACTTGTGAAAAGAAAGAGAAAGGTGTCCACAACTACCAACAAGTTTCACTTTCTCTTTTTCATTAAACCAAGCAAAATATAAGAGAGTGGGGTTCACAGTAAAAAGGCTTAAACCGCCAAAACAAAAGTTCCTACTGGCTACCTACCTCTATCTATAGCCCTAAAATATAATATCACCTTCTCTTCCAACTCTCATCACACCACCACCACCATTCTTACATCCTCACTCACCCCCTCTCCTCTCCTCTCACTAACTTCCCAAATTCTACATTGTTAGAGGATGCCAAAAAAATTAACCTATAAATATAACAACAAAAGCCTAGTACTGTAATCCACTGCAATTAGTCTTTCCCTCCTTTTTCACCTCCTCAACATGCTTCAAAGCCCAAGCAAAATGTAGTAAACTAGCGTGATAGGAAGAGCAATTAACATCCCAAATATAACCCTGCAAAATATTAAACAATAACGTTAGTGGGAACATGTTATAAAATAGGAAAATCAAATCAACAGTTGAGGAATACGAACCCTGTGCTAAGGATGTCTGGATGAACGTTGTATTCCTTGGCAAACACAAAAGGGACAATCCCTTGGGGCAGAGCAGCCTAAAAATACATGCAATACAATAATAAATAAATAAATACATTGAACAAACCACAAAATAAAGACCAGAAATTACCCTAAAGAAAATAATGTTGAAGACAGCCTTTTACCTGTACAATAGCAATGTGCAACAGAACTCCCCTGAGCCCTACAACTATTGAAGCGACAGCCATGACAGCGGGTCCAGTGAGGAAACGAACTGCCATAGCAAAGGAAGCAACCGAGTTTCCACATGCAATAATCTTTGGTTGCAATGCCATGAATAACCCTACAAAACCCACCAAGGAATTCAAATCTCAAGTCCATAACCAAACTCGAATACAATGCCAGATTAATATTTCTTAGAATACATACCTAGGCTAAACATTGCCATCCCAAGGCCAGCATCAGATAAAATTGATATCGATCGAGCAACAATAGCAGGCATAACAACATTCCACCTGCCACACAACACAACATTAGCACCTTGTATACCTAAAATCACTGGAACTATATTATATATAAACACGGAAATATTGTAGATAGCATTACTTGAATGAGATCAAAGACCAAGTGAGACCAAAGAGGCTGGAATATGTGTTGGGGTTCCTAATCAGCTTTCTCCAAACCATAATCAGAATGAGTCTTGTCATAACACTTGTGGGTGGCATGGACGTGGCTTTGGATTCAACTTGTGCTTTTGGGTGAAGCTCAGCCGTCGAACTTGAGCCAAGCTTCGAAAGTACTGGCCCTTCCTTCTCCACTCCATTAGGGACGGTTCCGTTCCCGAAGCTAAACTCGTCGTGACCAAAATCATCATAGTCTGACCACCAACGTGGAAAAGAAAACACACCCAATCAAAACATGGGAAAATGACAAGCCCCAAACAAAATATTATTGGATCCAGAAAAGACCAAATAGCAGATACACACAAGGATTAACAGACCAAAACCAAAAGACAACACAAGAAAAGTCCAAGTCAGTCCAACAAACCCACTCTAACTTTAACACCAAACCAAAAGAGACAAAAAAACAGATGCACACTTGCAACAAAACTATGAAAGTCACATTTGAACAAGATTACAGGCCTGTTTGCTACGGTCAAAAGAAAACAAATTGCTCGTTTGATTCCACGTGCCTTTTCCGTTTACAAAGGCTAATTTTTAAAAGACAGAAGCTTTCATATTTCAAGCCAGATTTCCTTATTTTTTCCATAAATTTCCAAAGTTTTGGAAAAAATAAAGGAAGTTATATAGTCTTTTTAATTGAAGAAATTAATTTTTCTTACTTTTCCTTTTCTTCCCATTTTCCGTCCTTTCAACCAAATACATCACATAATGGTCCTACCAATTCGAGCAAGATACATAACTGACAAACGACATTAAACAAGTCCACACAATTTGAACAAGCACTAAGCATAGAAACAAAACAAGTTTTGAAAACAAAAGTCAAAAGGGGATAGAAAAAAGCAAACCTTTCGGGTGAGCCACCCCACCAACAGGAAGTTGGTCATTTCCATAATCCCCACCTCTGAACACATGAATCCCGCCTTCCGACACCGGAGAAGCACTAGAACTCCACACAAACATGTGAAGATCCTTCCCTCCCCCTTCACCACCACCACCACCTTTCTTCTTCCCCACCGGAGAAAAAATCCCCGCATTGTGAGGTGCAGGGTACCCTCCTGCACCCCCATTAACCCTCACACCACTCTCCTCATCAAATGCCACGCCCCCAAAACTACTCTGCCTCGGACTCACGTTCCTCCCATTATTCACCATCGAGTAGAAGTCCGTATGGTTGAAACTGGACCCTCTCGGCGTTGGATTCCTGGAAGACTGCAGCGAGTAAATCTCTGCATTGGTTAAATTGGAAGGCCTCGGAGTCAACGAAACCGAGTTGGGACCATGCGAGCGCCGCGAGAAGATCTCAGAGCGCGAACTGGTGGACTTTCTGACAGTAACATGAAGCTTGCCATCGTCACCAACCTCAGCTTCAGTCTGAAGCGGTTCCTTCCCATCCAAAGATAAGATATCAGAGTCAACCTTGAACGAGATAATGGACCCTGCAGTGTCGGGAAACTGCTCCACGATGAGAAGCTTGGCACCCCTATACTCAAACAAAAACAGCATCAGAGTGTACCAGATGATGCACTGAAGCACCACTATCTGCACCATGAGGGTCCCCGATGCGTCCCCGTACATGCCCTTAAGTAATGGGATCCCCATGACGAGCGTGTTGGGGAGCGTGGAGAGGGAGAAGAGCGTGATGGACCATTCCAGAGAGCCCCGTGAGCTGGTTCTGGACCAGACGAAGAGCACGGCAAGGACTATGGTTTTCTGAAGCGAATCCGCAGCTATGAACTTGTAGTTCATGGCGTAGGGATTGTTGGTGGAGATGAAGTGGAAGGAGAGTAGGGGCACCGCAAAGAGCGCGACGAAGCGGTTGATGCCGGAGCATTGGTCCGGGGTGAAGATCTTCCACCACTTGACGGAACCGTAGGCGAGGATCATGGCGACGTAGAGCGGCACCACCGCGGTGAGAACATGGTACAGGTCCAGCAAGGTTATCATTGTGGTGTTTGTTTGGAAATAATAAGGTTTGAGTGAGTGGTTTTGAGAAGGTTGGAGATGTTAGGAGTTAGAATTTAGAAGTGAGAAGAGAGAGAGAGAGAGAGAGAGAGAGAGTGGGTTTAGTTTATGGCATTATGATGGGAGACAAAGGAGTAAAAGCTGGGGGCTTTTGTGAAGCTTTTATAAGTCTTTTCAGCTGCTGCAAAGACACAAAAAACCTCCTCCTGCTTTTACTACTACTTACTGCTGCAACTTTCTATTTTTATTTGCTCCCTTAGATTTTAGTTAATTATGAGTGCAGGTTGTTAATAAACTCAAAAAATCTCTCAAAATGACCTTTATTATATTAATGAGGAAAGTAAAAAAATGGAGTGTGTGTTTGAATTTTGGGGTTTGGAGAAGTTGGGGGATGAAAAAGGGTTTGAATGAGAGGGAAAGGAGGAAGAGGGCATCGCAGAAAAAGGAGGAAAAAGGGAAGAGGCAGAGAGAGTGACTTGTAAAGATTCTCTTAGCTTTTTGCAGTTTATATGCTGTCTTCTTATGGCACATGAGATGCAAATTTGCAAAACCAACCAGCCAGGGCTAGAAAAAAAGAAAATTCTTCTGTCCTTTCATCGATTCATTTCCCTTTTTTCTGTCGGGAACCCCAAACTTAAAAGCTTCGCTGCCATTCCACTTTCCACCCTTTTCACCTTAAATATTTTTTATTTTCTCTTTTTTATTTTAAATACTTCACATTCCATCTCTTACTTTTATCATCTTAGGCCCAACCTCAAACTTTCATCTACAAATTATCTCTCTATCGTTTCAAAAAATAAAAAATACTAATCAACAATCTAATCGCATATCGTTATTCTAATTAAATATACATAATTTTTTACTTTTCTAAACATCATTTATCAATAATAACTTTTCTTAATTTTAAACTTAAATCCACTCACCCATTAATGAAGGGTTAAAATTTATTTGTCTTCATTTTAGAGGACCATTGACTTTAATTAAATTTATCTTTTGCATTCATAACAAGCCCTTTTGATTTCCACCTATAATTTTTAAGAGGGAAATTCGCATTTATCACTTTTTGCATGGTAGTCAAAATTAGGTGGTGCTTTTAGACTTAAACTCGTGTGCACCAACCAATCAAAGCAAAAAAATAAAAGGCATAACTTTAACATGCTACAGCACAACGATTTTACATTTCTAATAGGATCAAACAAATACTTTCTTTTCTCAGAATAATTAGTGTCCGAAAAAACCTCTAAATAAATATTATTTCAGTTTTTTTAATAAAATTAATTGTTTTTTATATATCATAATAACAGTAATGATACACAGCGCAAACTAAAACTAAATAATTTAACGATAATAAAATTAGTTTTTTATTCAGTTATTATTAGTTGTTCTATCTGTATAAAAAATCATGAGTCAGAAATTATTATAGAATAGAAGAACATTAAGTAAAAATGAAAGCAACGGTGAAAAAAGAAAGATAGATGAAATTAAGTGAAAAATGTATTCAGGTAAAACGCATACTTTTATTTGAAGAGAAGATAATATGAAAATGAAGAAAAGTTGTTGTTTTAAAAAATAATATATAAATCAATCAAAAGTAAGTAATTAGTTTGAAGTATAATTTTGAATAATGTAAAACAATTCAGTAGATTGTATGTTAGAATAGAATGGATCATTACTTTTAAAGTCGGACTTTTAAGCTCTCGTATAGATGAACATGAGTTTTTTATTGTTTATCTTTATTACATATTATCTATCATTGTTTAACAAATAGCTTTTATAAATATGGCTTATCTTTATCATATATTATCTATCTAATTGTTTAACAAATAACTTTGATTTATTAAAGTTACTGCAAACTTTTATTTAAAACACATAAATCTCTTTAATCTATTTATTAATATTTATTCTTGTATTAAATGTTTTCATAAAATCAAAGGATTGTTAACAAGTACTTTACATGAATTAATTGAAATATTTAAAGGATGTTCCAACTCATTTATAAAAAAACTCAAAGATCAATTACAAGTCATCTAGCACATAGATTGTGGTGTTCTACACCAAAAGACTTATAACAAATCAGGACTCCTACATAAAAAAAAAAAGCTTATATGTGTGTGCACCAATCTTATCAAAGACTAATCATATTAAAAAAAAAAGTGGCATTAAATTAGATGATCGTGTAAATAGCAAATGTTGTCATGTATGTACCTAACTGCAAATCTATCAGAAAAAAGAAAAGACTAGGTGAAAACCTTTTAATGTTTATCATCAATCATAAATAAATTATTTAAGTTTATCAAGTTTTCCAACATTCAACTCAAGGAAGCAAGCTAAAAGAAGAATGACGAGGAGGGGAATGAGAACAACCATAACTGTTTTTCAAAAATTAAAGTTTATGAGACAATTACTATTTTTTTTTTAATATCATTGTGTATAAAAGAGAATAAAGAAATAAGTTAGAATTGTTCTCTTAACAAGACAATCTTAAACTTACTTTTTTTTATTAAAAAAAACTCATATTTTTTAATTTTTTATGAATAACTTTCCATTAATTTGTATTTTTTTGCAATCATTTAGTCTTAGTGAGAGAAAATCTCTATATTTTGGAGACATTAAATTTTAGCATAAATATTTGAAATAACTTTTGTACTTTTAAACATCTTTGATACATATGTAATGTCAATAGTAACTTTGTGTCAAAGAATACAAGCTTAGAAAAACTATTAAAAAGAATTCTCATATTATAAAGTTTAGAAAAACTTGTGAAAGAGTGCTCATGTTTTAAAACTTAAAGAAGATGGTAAAAGAATACTTATATGAATAACTTGGAAAATCTAGTAAAAAGAATGCTGATGTTATAATGTTAGGAGAAGTTTATAAAAGTAGAAACGTGATAGAAAGGTGAGAAAGGGGAAATGAAAAGTAGAAGAAGACACGCATGTGAGAAGGTATCTGAAGCAAGAGAAAATGTGGGGGTATGAAGTGATAGAAAAGCAGCAGTCTCTGGGTGAGGAAGTAAAATCCCTTTAGTAAGATCCAATGTTTAGATTATTATTAGAAAAAAAAGAAGGTGAAGTTGTGGATTATATGAATGTTTTTGTTGCGTCATGCATCCATAATGATGCAGTGTAGAAAGTATAGAGATTATGGGAAGATTGAGGTTGGTAACATATGGAGACAATTGCATGAAAATAATAAAGCAATATTAAAATGTGTTATGGGAAGATGAGTAGAGGGTTATAGAAAGAAACAAAGAAGAAGAATATTAGTAGCATAAGACAATGGAAAGTGAGTGGGAAGAATCCAATTATAAAGACAATTCTATGTGTATCTGTGCTACCTAGATAGGTTCACAGTAAGAGGAGGGAAGGACCATTGAAAACCACAAATCACCTTCCAAACAAAATAACATAATGCCATGTAACAACAATACCAACAGTTTCTCATAAATCATTAGACATAATAATCTTTTTTCCTCCAAATATATCTCATTCAAACTCAAAATCACTAATTAAGTTTAAATAATGCATTTATGGCAGGTAGCACGAAGCCCTCAAATTGAGGAATGAATTATGAAATGCATGCTGCATCCCAAAAATCTCAGTCACTCCTTCTCTTCTCGTTTGTCATTTGTCATCAATATCTAAGTTGAATGGATATGATAAGAGTGTATGCATCGGCATTGGTACATATATGGGGGCATGTGCAAGCCAACTTTTCTAAAATATGAATGATGATTTTATGGAGAACTTTAATGATTTGGTGTAATTTTATTTTTTAATCATTAAAATGAGTAAATTTTAAAAAAAATATCAAAATGGACAAGAAGTTTAAATTTGATATGATTTTAGTTAAAATTTAATAATATTGAAGTTGTCTAGTTTCAGTCCAATATATTAAATTCGTGTTATTTTGGTATGAATTATTCACAATAAAATTTATTACTTTGATACGATTTATCAATTTTGATAATTTAAAAAAAAAAATCTATTTTAATAATTAAGAAGTAAAATTTCATCAAATTAATAAAAAAAATTAATTTTATACTTAGTCATTATTCACGTTTTAAATGTAAAAAAGATACTTTATTGTGAATTTGGATCTACTACATAACGTAATGTAATACCAAATAGGTATGTAGGATGGATATAGTTAAGACTATAAATTTTGTAATGAATTGTTAGAAATAATAGAAAATTAAGAGGAATGGTCAACCAATAAAATAGAAATCTTGGAGGATGAGCATAGTTTTCAAAGTAGGAATAATGTTGTTGTTCGAGATCAAGCTTCTAGATCTAAGAAAAGATCCTCTCAAGAGGGATGATGAGAGTAGTCCAACCACACAACTACATATTAAGGATGATGAAGACCTATATTTTGTTTTATGGACTTACTTCCAAATATGGGTCTAATTGGGTATTTGTTTATCTTTGTAAACCCAATCAAGAGGACAATTTTAGGATGAAAGAATGTACAAAACATATCCAAGAAGACCAAAGAACACATGGACATCCACATGGTAACCTAGGAGTGTAGAGGATTTCGCATGAAAGGTGTAAGCTACACATGGAAAACATGAATTCACATGACACCTTCTCATTGGAGAGTTCTATTTTGAATTTTCAAATTTTGACTCCAAAATGTTCAGATTCAAGTGGGCAGATTACATGTAAATGAAGATCAATAATATTAGAGTTATTCTGGCCACATTGGTAGTAAAAACTCTCTCTGTCTTGTCTCTCTTTAGGTTAGACACCTTTGTCGATTTCCTCTCCCTGTACATGTGATTAAGCCTCACTTATCACTCTACAAAATACCTCATGACACTCAAGGCTCCATGAGAATACTATGAGTTTTTCCTTGACTTCAATTCTTCATTGCTTTCGCCTCCATCTACACTTCATTGATGCTAGTTTTCGGTTCATGAAGAAGGAACTCCATCATTAAGTTTTTTTTTAAACGAACAAAATCACATTGATACATTATAATTCCTAAATATAATTATAATTAATTGCCAATAAGACCTACAATAAATAATAAACAAATTAGTCTCCATTACCATAATTTAAAGAAATGCAAGTTAGAAAATTAAGCCAACAATGTATGGAATCAAATAAATATGTCTTTGTGAATTACTCATCTATATTAAATTTATCATGTAACACAATGAATTATAAAATACATATAATTATTATAATATAAAAAACATACACAACATAATATAATTAATTTTATTACATTGTTCCCTAGAATCATATAAAAATTGTTTTAAACCGTTTGAATGATGTTCCATTAGTAAACTTGATTTTATCCTTGGAAGAGAGCATGTTTTATGGCTGTAGTAATTGTCTCCATTAAAGATGGAAACAACTCCTGATTTTTTACCAAATTAAAAACAAGGAGGACTATTTGACTTCTCATGTGAACTGATGACATGAAAAAATTATTGGTGTGTGAGGTTATGGAATCTTCAGTAATGGATGAAAGCAAGAAGCAGAAAAAAATAAGACAAGGTTTACACTGATACTATATCGACATCAAAAGATTAAAATGTTGTATATTATTCTCTTAAAATTGTTTAAGGATGATACAAGTGTTTATATACAGTAAAACAAAGATAACCTTATCTATATAACATAATAATTAATTTTATTTATTTTGCTAATACCACGTGATTTTGGTTACAGGGTATGACAACATGTACTGAATGAATTAGTTTTTATTTATTGTCCCATAATTTTGAGAGCCACCGACGACTATTTTTTCCCCAACCAGCACATATTTTTTTTTTTTGCAAAACACATTTTTTTATATTATAAGAATAACATATATCACTATGCAAAAGCTAAAAATCGGTTTTTAGGAAATAAATTCTGACCTCTCTTAATCAGTAAGAATAAAATGTTTTTTAATAGAAAAAAGTGTCGAATTCTAACCTTTATCCATCAAATCATGCTATTATGTAAATAAAGATAATTCACGTTATAAACACAACTTATTACTAATAATTTGTTGGATTTGCAATGATAAATTTTCTTGACATGTCAATGGATGAGTTTAGCACTGAAAGAATAATGATCGATTAAATTTTAATCATAATCAATCGATTAGGTTTTGTTGCAATAGATCATAAACTATCTATTTTTTGCACGTTACAACAAAAGCATAATCGATTTGAATCATTATCGATCTAATCACATGAAGCCATCCTTGCATACAGAACAGAGCATATCCTTTTAATGCAAATTAATGAAATTAGGTTTTCTGTCATGCCCATTATATATAAATGCACCACTTCATTCATTTAAGGAATGTTGGACCACTCCCACACTGCACTCACAGCATAGAGAGTTTCGAAAAAAAAAAAACAAATTGAGAACTATTTATTCAATAATTAAGAATGATTGAAACACGATATTGTATTTATTCCTATGATTTATTATTCACTACCTTTTAATTGGCAAATTCAAACGGTTGAATTTTTCCATCGAAGTTGGGACTATTATATTAAAAAACATTATGTAATTAAAGTTTTTCTTAATAGCTTATAAGAAAATAAAGATATCTCGGATAATGGTGAAAATATATTAGGAGAAGAAAAAAAAGATATTAAGATAATAGAAAGAAAGTATAATGATTAACGACAGGCGGCGCCATTTGTCGTGTGTGCATTACTCTGCATGTTTTTGGAGGGTCCAAAACGACTGCGTTGGTGTCTCGTTTTGGTTTCAGCGCACACGCAAAACACACTTAACTCGCAGCCATGTCCTTTTCATTGTCTCCCATGCCCCAGACATGCTACACTCTTTTGCCTTTTCTTTTTTAAACAACAACAACCAAAAATATAAATTCCACTGCCAAATATTTCAAAGAGCATCCTCCAAAACTTTTAAATCACTGTGGATTCAAACATTCACCACCCAAATCCATTTTTTTTATCACCACCTTCTCATAATAATATATTCAACAAAAAGTATATCAAAATCATTGGTTGCTCTAAAATGAAATCGAATAAATGTGAATTTCACAAGATATTTCTACCTTTTCTTTTAATTGTCTTTTGTTTCAAAATTATCATTAGTTAATAACATTTTTTAATGAAATAAACTTAAGTTTGTATCTTATAATTTTGCTTTATTAAATATTTAAAGTAATTTATATTTCTGTTTTCATTTTTGTTGTCAATGAAATCATATAGTTATTAATTTCTTTTTTTTTTGAAAAAATCTAATTAATTGTTTTTAGTGGATAATATTATTCCAGTAACGTTTTTTGATTGATAAAGAGTTTGTTGAAGGAGAAAAAGTGAAAATAATAATTATTAATGGATGCATGAGTATGACGTATTAGGGTTATGGGTAGAAGCAATGAAGCATTGATTGATAGCAGTAAAGTAATAGATAATGGAATAGATTTGTATATTTTCGATTAAAGCCGAAATTTAAGGCATTCTGAGATTTTGTCTGAAACGTTGGTGCATTGCGGAATGTGAAAGCAATGTGCGTATGAACGAACGAAGCCACAGGGTGTTGCTTTTTGGTGTTGTTGGGTCTTTCTCCACCCCACTTTTTAACATGTCATAACTATTTTCACTAAGATGCTATAACTCTACTTATCACAACAAATGTTTTTCTTAGATGTAGATTATATATTTATATTTTACACAATTTAAAATAAAAACACAAGCATTTAATAAAGCCATTTCTAATGTGGAGTTAATAATGTAATGTTCTAAATTTTCTATATAAATTATTTATTTAGATTATAATTAATAGATCAGTATATGGTTTATTTATTAACGTCTACTACATCTTCGTATCTTTATTTCAATCTTAGACAAAAAAAAATTTATAATACTCTTAGTATTTCTTTAACTTTGATAAGTGTTACAATTAAGTTATTATTTAGATTTTTATTCATATATATATATATATATATATATACTCCATTGT
>Ga0123341_1004903_pt1 | contig 11839 bp, 5 predicted proteins | sample Turbeapinknodule_FD_89959 | JGI IMG/M metagenome (GOLD analysis project Ga0123341, IMG submission 89959) | Root nodule microbial communities of legume samples collected from Mexico - Turtle bean Mexico pink nodule | ecosystem: Host-associated > Plants > Roots > Nodule | place: Mexico: Nepantla... | reverse complement strand
TAGTTTCTAAATTTGGTAGCAAAAATTTTGGTTGCTAATTAGATACCAATTTAGAAACTATTTAACAATAATAGAAACTAATTTAGAAACCAAATTTCTTTTTAGTTTTTAAAATGATCTCTAATTTAGTTACTATTGCAACTAATTATTTTGGTTTCTAAAAATTGGTTTCTATTTTATGATTTTCTTGTGGGATATATATATATAATTTTTTTTTCATAATATTACTATTTTCATAAAATTGGAGGAATATGTGTCGTGTAAATATTATGTATATTTTTGTTTTTGTGTGTGTCTGTGATTTGTTAAGGTGTTGTACTTTCTGTATATGGGATTAATAAGAAGATCTTATACTGTTGGAGGTTAATGTTTGGTGAGTTATTTATGTTCATATGTATTTTTGAATTTGTTTTGATGATATATCCTGACTGTCATTTTGGACGGACTTGTGTGACTGTTTTTTAGGATAAAAATTTGTTGGTAATTTTTAGAAGTCTGTAATAAACTATGGAGTGAAGTCTTATATTTCTTTTTTCTGTAGGTTAGGTCACCCCTTAAATTATTCATATTTATTTATTATTCTGGTTGATAAAAAAAATTATTCTCATTGCTCCAACAATTTTTTTATTCATAATAAAATTAAATTCAAGATTTTTTAATAAATAAAATATCCTTACAACACATGAGTGTAATACTAGATACTTTGGATTAGAATAATTTTGTATTGTGTTTTTTTAATAGTTTCCTTATACACCTTCCTAATTGTATTTTATGAATTAAAGACTAGATAAAATGTGGATGAATTGAATATATTGAAAAGCCTTAAAAAGGAAGATTTAGAAGAATAAAAAGTTGAATGGTGTAGAACATATCCAACCTAAACTTGGGATATTTTAAAAAATGCTTAGAAATTCCCTCAATGCATTGTGTCCATGCAATTTTTTTTGGTCGGTTTGGTTCACTGTTCAACTTACAGAAGTGCATCAGCATATTCATAAAAAAATTGAAGTGTCAAACTAAAACAGAAAGATAGATTCAAAAGCTTTAGAAGATGTTCTACCCAAAACTATGCAGTGTGTCAATCATTGTATATATACCAATATATATGCAAATAATTCAGAATAATTTTTTTTTTAATAAACTCAATTAATTGTTGGAAATCTCACATCGACTAGAGATTAGAGCCTTTCATTGTATATAAGTAGGTGCAAATCTCAACTTTATAAACTGGTTTTATGGGATTAAGTTACACTTAAAGTTCATTTTATAATATTAATATTCTCAATCAGAATATAAGATTATATATCTTTGCTTTTATTTAAGTTAAGAAAAATAATAAACAATGACAATCTAATTCTATACTACTAATTAATGAAGTTGGGTTCACATTCAAAAAATTTAGATCTATGAAGTACGTGAATTCTATAATTTTGATTCATGAAACAAGAAATATTTATAAGAAGAAAAAAAATACATATTTAGATACACAGTTTCTGTAATTATCCACCCCTAAAACTGAGATGCTACTCATACTTTCCCTGAAAAAGAAAGACGTGTTAGTTTCCATGATTGACATTTGTAGAGAAAGCACCATCCATTGAAAACACTACCAATTTTAACTGAGACACAACGCAAGAATGAGATAACAAGTAACATAATCACAGGAAATTTTAGGTTTTTTTTTCAATTCCAATAGAATAGAAATTAATCTCTTTCTTAGAACGATAGTTTTACTGATTTAACAAGTCTTTACACTTATCAGATTGAGATTTTTTGGTGACATATAGAATGTTCCCACAAGTTGTAGGAAAGGTTAAGCAGAGCAACAACTCTTAAAACTATGTAGCACGGACACAGACAAATAAATACGTATAATTTTATAAATATAGAATACGAATACACGGATCTATATATTATATAATTATGTATTATATAAATCAACAATAAAATTTATGTGCACAAGTATATTTCAGTTTTTTTTGTAGCAGGAAGATGTTTCTCATGGCTGGTTCAAAAAGATTTGTTCCTTATTTTTATCACCATAATCAAATTTTATACAATAAATTTGAGTTTTAAAAAAAATAATGTATTTATCATTTTCAAAATTATATTAGAATCATACTAAAATTGTCAGAAATTCAATAAATATTTTTTAAATTGAACACTTCTCCACCAATACGTGTCCTACAAGTATAGTACGAGTGTCGGTGTCCGATATTGTGTCCGACACAAACACTCCAGTTAAGAAACTTGTCCGAATCTTAAATTATATAGGTATAAAGGGAATTTAAAGGTGGTGAATAATATTAGTGCGCACACTATTATGGTATTATTGAGAAAGTGATGAGAGCTAGCAAATACCACAAAACAGAACTGAAGAAGAAGACTCTGATTTGAATTGATTGGCAGCAAGTTGGAATGAATGTAGAGTTAAGATCGATGATGAGTGATGGGTGTATCCAAAATTCTTGTGGCTGTTATGGGCCACTCAATGACCTATTTTTCACTTTTCACGCATTCCCTACACTTTTCATTTCATGCCTTTGGTTTTCAACATCTTGTTACGTGTAATCGAATCAATCACAGGACCTATATATGCTTTCCTTCTCTAAGGGATTTATATCATTAGTGTTATTATATGTGGAATTAAAAAGGGGTAAGATAAATGCACAAAATTTTTGAAGAGGGTGGAGTTTTTGGACCATCAAATGCAGACATAATCATAGTTGGGTAGTGGGGTGGAAGATGGAAGGCCCTTTGAGAGGGCCACACACTCTCCACTTTGGTTCTCATCCACTGCTGTTTGTGAAGGAATCCCAGAAATTATGCCTCCCCAATGCCTTTCATTTTCCCATTATAGTCACAAGAATGTTACTTATAATTTTGTTCAAATAGCTAGGTTGCCAACTTTTTCACTGTGTCATTTGTAAAGGGGAGATAACATTTGTTTTTTGCAAAACATAGACAAAAAGGTATAATGGCCATGTGTTTTGTCTTTGGTGTTGCTATGGCCCAATGAAAATTGTTTCTGTATATGATATTTTGTTTTATCAGCAAGAAACAATATATACATATGAATCATTTCAGAGGTGATTCAACCCATATATCAAAAAATCTGAGACAACCATACAACAAAACACCTTTCAGACAACTACTCAAAACGAACCCTGTGAAAACAACAACCGCATACAAGCTAAAGCGAAAAAAGACAAATCAGAGGATCAAGACACCAATCAGAACAAGAGAAACAAGCAAAAGGGACTTTAGAAGTGATCCAATACCAAACTTTTAATTGAACCAAAGAATTTTTTTTGAAATAATCTAACATTTCATATTTAAAAATAATCTTGTTCCTATGATTCCAAATCTCATTAACAACCACAATCCAAATACTTTTCATCCTTATTACACAACTTGAACTAAAAAAATAGAACAAGTATGTCATCATAATATGAGACAATTATGCTCATGTCAAATATATATCACAAAGAACAGAATTTTCTTTCTGAATATTTGATCTGATTATACAATCAAATTCTCTTTCTGAGTATTTAAACATGTAAACACACGTTTAACCTGATTTTCGATCTCATTATTATTGAAAAAACAGGTGAAAGTTACAATGTGTAGGCTATGAGTTACACATGTTAGAGTTTGGAAGACACACATGTTCAAAAGCATACTTAATGAGACTGTTGATTCGTGATTTGAAATTGAAATTATCGGTTAAACTAAGTTAAGTTCATAGTTGATAGACACATGTTAAGAGAGTTGGAGAAAGTGTGTTGGAGGAATTGGCAGTGGCAGAAGGAGAAGGGATTAGGTAAGTAACTAACTATACACGTGAAAGAAGGAGCTTTTTTATGGAAGAAAATGTGATAAAGGTGAGTGATTTGAAAAAGAAGGGTAGGAGAATATGGATCACAGGCTTTCTACATCCACAGGGACATGTCATAATTGGCTATGGAGAACTTAAATAATGCATTTCATCAAGTGGCAGACCAGTTCTATAATAGGGGCTAGTGATCTCAAACCATGAAAACACATATCAAGGGTGTTGCATGTACATCAACTAAGTGACCAACACAGTATCTTCAACTCTAAGCCTCTTCTGCTCTTCTTCTCTCAATTTCAAAATGCATGTGTTGAAACTCAATTTGAGAGAGAGTTTTATCATTCCACCTTACTACTATACTCTCTTAGTGCTGAAAAAAGTTGTGATTTGATGTCACCAAAATCTTAACCAAAAAATTCAAAGTTATACATTTTTTTTATCATTAAATTAAACAGATCCACTTAAGAGGTGGTTTAGCCCTTATACAAAGTAAGAGAGATAAATAGAACTTTTCCACATACACAACAAAAATCCAAATGAAATCTCCTACTACATACCCTAACATTACCAACTAAAAAGAAACAAAAAGACCAAGAACCGACCTCACCACCCTTATAATAACATTAAATCGAATGCATACATACCAGAAGTTTTAAGTACCAGTCAAAAAATGAGAAATTCATTGACAGTCCCTTTGAAGAGATCCAAGAGTAAACCTTAACCTGTGTCAGGAAAAAAACTTCAGTATGGTCAACCACTTTTCCTTTAAATAAATAAATAAACAGTTATTCCTGTGTGTCCAAATCTCGCTAACCAATGCGATCCAAACATTATATCAGATAATACATTGCTTAAAACTTCCTCAATAAATTTTAATTTTTGTTTTGGTGTAGCACAATACTAAGATGGTAGGGAAAGATATTCAAAATGTGTATTCATTTCAATGTTTTCATGGGTAGGAGGATTTGAAATTACAGAAGACACAATGTTAATAGTGTCTAAATATTTGGTCTTTAGATAACTCAATCTGTTTATTAGCCAACAGTAATTGTCTCATATACTGCACCAATGATTGTTCCATCTTTCAGTAAATTGGAAAATAGCACATCTCATGATGGAGGGAGTTAATTAACTTTCCCTAGTGTAGGATAAGTAAATCAAATAAGATAATTTGAGCTACAATTTGACTTAATTATGAGAAGTGGAGAAGGTGATTAAAGGTTGACCTCATTAGTAGCTGATGATGGAGATGTTGAGAGTGTGTGATTCAGATATTTTGGAGTGCTGTTGACCAAAGTTGAGGATGTGCAGCAGCAATCTGTGGTGGGAAGAGACAATAATATATCATAATAACATGAATGTTTTATGGCATGCCTATATAGTTGACTAAATGGTTGACTTGCATGGAAAAAGTATTTAAATATGTGTTTATGTGGATCTAGAAAAAAGAGAAACATATAATGAAAGGGTATGGAGTATGGTAGGTTTTAATTTTGTTTGAATGTGGAGTGATTGAAGTAGGACCTTGTGATAGAGGGGCGGTGCTAAAACACAACTCCACAAAGGTGTGATCATAACCCTAGAGATACAAGCTACTAACTAGGGTGCAAACATGGAAAATAATAAGTAAAATAAAAATACTAGTTCACATGATTGCAAGTGGTCAACAATTTATATAGTAGAAAAATTGTGTTTAATCTTTCTCTTCTATAAAAACATGTTGAGTTAGCCATAGTCACTTTTGTGACCTAATAATTAGGGATAAGAGACAATATAAAATTTAGTAAGAAAATATTTTTTTAAATGTTTTAATTTCTGTTGTAGCTATTTCTGTTGTTGTAAATTGTGTTGTTTATGGAGTTTTATGGAGTTATACATGTTATGGAGGAAGCTCAAAAAATGGGGCTTACTAATGTCTGACTTGAATGTGATTCTGCCTTGGTTTGTGCTGCGTTTACTGCTAGGACTAATGTTCTGTGGATGCTTCAGAATCGATGAAATACTTGTCTTAATTTTTGTGGGACAATCAGGTTTAGGGTAACTCATATTTTTCGTAAAGAGAATGCGTGTGCTGATAAGTTGGCTAATTTAGGATTTATTCATAGAGAATCATTTCATTGGTATAATAGACTCCCAACTAGTCTGTTCTTAGAATTCTTTATGAATAAGTATAATCTACCTATGTATCGTTTGTGTTAACATATTGGTTTTGGTCTAGTCTCCCATATTTTTGTATTTTCTTTTTTTTTAATAATATATTGTGTTGTTTATGTTGTTGTTGGAAAAAAAACACACTTGTTTCTAATGCAGGTTTTTCTGTTGTTGCTATTATGAGACAAAAATTAAATAAATATGTTGTTTTTAATACAATTTTTTCTGTTGTTGTTGGGATGGATTGATCTACTATTTGAACATTATAGTTTGTTTATATATTTAGATGTGAGTGTTTTGTTTTTTGACTTTAATTATCATCCTTTTGACCGATATTATGTAAACAAATGGAGGAAATTGATTAGCACCTAAAATGGTCAAACCGACCTAATTATATATATATATATATATATGATAGTGGACATTCACTTCATTTTTAAGAAAACAGTGTTTATTATTACTTTTCAACAGTCTCCACTATGGATGTGGTGTTGCTGTGAAAGAGAGAAAAAAAATTACACTTAACCTAATTTAATTTGGTCCACTGACTAAGTTTGACATTAGCTTTATGTTATCTGCTTTTGCTTTTTTTTCTTTAGTTTCGTTTTCAACTTATATATTTTATCATTTACCTAAGGTGTGTTTTGAACAAATCTTTCAACTATACTTTTACAAAAGACAAAATAATAATAAATGAACTGCTTTATAAATTAATATAAGTTTATATTTTGAACTATATCTAGAAATTTTTCTTCTTTATGTATCTTTCACATTTAATAAATGTTTTCCATATAAAATAAAAAAAGATTATATGACCGACAATTGGATATTATAAAATAAGAATTGCGTTGTATATATATAATTTGAAGCGAGAAAATTATGCAATCCATCTCTTATTTGGGTGAGGCTTTCGCTTCATGCACCCATGATTACTAATTACACCTTATATTAAGGTCAAAAAGACTAAAATACCCTCTCTTGTTGTATTACTTTATGTAAAATTTCTTCTGGGAAATATTGTTCCATAAAACATCTCATGTTCTAGAAAGTTTGTTTTGAAAAAAATTTCATATGTTCTGAAAATCTGATTTTGTAAAGATTTTTTTATAAAACATTTTATATATAATTTTGTTTCAAAAAACATTTCATATATTCTGAAAATCTTATTTCATAAAGATTTTGTTTTAAAGCATTTCATGTGTTCTGAAAATTGTGTTCTAGAAATCTTGTTTTGAAAATTTTATTTTAAAATATTTTCAGAAAAGTAGTCTAGATAAAAGATATTTTAAAAACTATGGAGTGCAGTTACTAATTATGTAGTTTAACCTCTTGAGATATTAATATTGAGAAATTCTAGTTTGAAATATTTTCAGGGTGCATGTGAACACATGAAGTTATGGCTTGCTTTGCATGCTGTCTAACAAAACTTACAAAAGCTGATGAACCAGTCCAAGGTTCAATTATTGTGACCGAAGCTTTCTCAATAACCATTTCTTTCTCAAAGGAGCAGCAAGTGCCAGAAACAACCTTGCTCTTCTCTCATCTTCCAAAAAATCACATGCGTCTAATATTAAATCATCATCCAGGTCTGGTATAGCCTGAAGCACACTGATAACATTATCTACAGAAAAATTATCATCCTTTGCTTTGGTTAGTGATGTAACTGCAACAGCCATGTGCCCTCTTGCCTTCTTAGATTCATTCAAGGTTGCTGGCATCTTAGGTTGATGCCTTTTTAGGTGACCAGAAACATTTTTCCCAACATGTTGTAATGCTTCATTATCTGCATTGGTAAGGGTCTGAGTTTCTCTGAAAGACTTCTTTTCACCACCAATACGCAAGGCTTCTTTATCTGCATCACCTAAATGTGATGCTCCTTTATCTTCATTACAAAGTGGCTGAGCATCTGGGACAGAGTTATTACCCCCAGAAGATCCCTTCGGAAGATTTGACTTGAAACCTGCAGTAACTTCTTCATTGCGACATACTATACACATGCCAGAATAAAAAGGCATGCTTCTAATTTTATAGAGCCGGAAGCTGTGATTTACCTGCAATCATGAATTGGTGATGTGATGGTAATAGGAAATAAAAGAGTATCAAAAAGAAAAATGAAAATGACCAAGAGAGAGGAAATCTCATACCCTGATACATTTTTGCCAAGCTTGGTCATCAGCCACAACCTTGTGCTGCGTCTTATCCCAACTAAAGCCTTCTTTGCGAAGGAGGACGTTTATAGAGCAGTAATGCCTTCTTAGGACACTGAAACGGTTTCTCAAGACAACCTTACCACAACGACATCCAAATCTTTTGTTAAATGATTCTGTCATATGTACCCATGTTTGTCTCCTGAAGGTACGGTCAATCTTGTTCCCTTTACGCAGTTGGTCCACCATAAGTTCTACAAAAAATTGGTCCATTATTGGAGACCAGTCTATTTTACCTTGACTAAAAGCAGTGGGAGTTTGATTATCCACTCCTTTACTGGTGATAGTCTTCTCATCCAATTCTTTTTCTGAGAGAAAAATTATAGTAGTTCAAAATTGAGGACAATACAACGTAAATCAATACATTTGGTAAAGAAATTTCAAGTTTCCGTTAAGACCCTAGACGGTTTAACCCCATAAGCCCCACTAGATGGTATAGTATTAGTAGACCATGTATGAGTTGAGTTTTAATGATAACAAATACTCGAAATGTCTTATTATCTATTTGAATGTGAACAAATTATTTGCACATTCTAACATGTGTTTTTTGACAGATGAAGGATACAAGTAAATATAGCAAGTCTTGCAAGAGACAGTCTAGTAGACCACGAGTTCTTAGCTTGAAGATAACTTATAAACAATTTGTAACAATCAAATGATTTTAAGATAAACATCAAGTGTTTGAAACTTTATTCTCAACGTCTATAATAACCTTGTCTGAAAATTTTATTACCAACGGTCTATAATCAGCTACTTGAGGAAACAAGCAAATTTAAGTGTTTATGATTAATTGTTATATATGCATATCTTGTTCAAATTGTTTCACAAACAGAACAGAGAAAAAAGTGTTTTGAAGATTCAAATAAGAACTTTCTTTATCAAGCTTCTAAGCCAAGAAAGATGAAGATTCTCATTGAAGATCAACAAAGATCAAATGTTAGCTAAATCAAAATTGCAACGGTCATCTTCTAAGCTTATATAAAGAGTTCAAGTTGAAGATGAAGAACACACACCTACTATATACAATTCTTTCTATCTTATAGTGTTCTTTGTTGGTGAGCAATATCTTTTGAAATTTTTCACATTGTGAAGTATACACTGTGAGCTTGAATTATGTTCTCTCTGAGAGTGTTAATTTCTTTTGAGAGTTTTTAATCCTAGAGGAGATTAAAAAGGTATAACTAGGAGTGGTTTGTACTCGTGAGAACCAAAAATGAATTGTCTACTTGCTTGTAACTAGGAGTGGTTGATGTACTCGTTTGTAATCAATTGATTGTTAGTAGAATCTCTTATGCAATCTACTTAAGAGAGAACTAGATATAGTCCGTGAGTTTGGGTGAACCGGTATAAAATCTAGTGTGTTGTTTGTTCTAGTTGTTCACTAGACGATCTAGTCTAGTTTTCTGCGAGAAGAGTCTAGACTCTATTCAACCCTTCCTTTTTAGATTCAGTTGTTCCAACCCAACAGTTTCAACCATACAAGAATATGTAATGATGAGGGCATTTGTACCTTCATATTCAAAATCTACATCAAAACATGAAAGGCTGTATCTGCCATCAGCAACTGTGTGGCCAAAAATTATGCGTAGATCATTATAATTCGGAATTAACCTTGTCTTGAAAGGTTGAGCATCAGGGTGGAGCTGCAAGTAGAAAAGCACAGTCATAACTGCAATGTAACAGTTAATCAATAATGCTTTTGAAACATTTTATGACAATTGGTACCTTAATACATGCATCCCATGCTTTATCATCGGCTATTATCATGTTTTGTGCCTCATCCCACTGGAATCCCTTTTGACTAACTATCATTTTTATCTCATTGTACTGCTTCCTGAATCTTTTGAAACGATTCTTCAACACTTCTACATCATATTTGAAACCAAACTTGGTGTTAAATTGTTCAATCATGTCTAGCCAGGCGTGTCTTCTAAAAGCTTTACCAGTTTTATTCCCTTTGTGAACATGGCACAGCAAAAGCTCATGAAAATATTGGTCTTGAGATGGAGTCCAGTTAGCCCTCAACTTGTCCAAACTAAGAGAAGAATCATCCCCCATTAAATTACCTGTAACTCAAATGTATCAGTATCTAAGACGCATATATCTAGTTCATTCCCCTAATCTTAGGAAACTCTAACCAACGTAAATACATAACAATATCATCAGAATAAATACACAAACTGACAGTACAAAAGTTCTTTTGCAGTGTTATCCAGCCTCAATATATATATACATTAAGTTGGTTGATGATTATAATAAATGTCTTAGTTACACAAACGAATGATCACTAACTGGTTTCTACCGATAGTGTATGTCTACTAAACCCATATATATCAAAATCTACCCTCACCCTAGCTCAACCTGGTCTTTTTGCCAGCAGTGCCATGCTCCAGAATAATTTTTTCAACATTTTCTATATCCGTAACAGAGGTATATGCTTAATACAAATGCCAAACAAGCCATACAGAAAATTTAACTTCACAAATATCTAATATGAAAAATCCTAACATGGTCTTGCCCTAGCAACATTACTCAACCCTAATTCCTTCCTTTCATGATAAATTTATGCCTAACACTAAAAGGTTGAATTTCAGCAGCCAAACAAGAGACAGCACCAAACGGCCATACAACAAACCATCATTTTCGATGTCTCTAATAATTTTCCCAAAGGGGACACTGACGAATGGAACATGATTAAACCCTAATTCTGTGTTTGGAAAGTGAGAAGGAGAAAAGAGAAGAAATTGGGACTTACCAAAAGCAAAAGAGAAAAAGCAGCGAACCAAACTAATGTTTCAGAAATGAGAAAGAAATTAAATTTTTGTAATTGTTTGTATAAATGTTGACCCTCACTCTAATATCACTCATAAACGTATATTAATTTATCCTTAAACCAAAATACTAATTCATGATTTTATTAATTAATTTCTTTTTAATTTTTTCAAACTCTTAACAACGTGTGATGAATTAGATGTATTAAATCAACTGTTCAACTTAATTTAATTTTAATTTTGATAAATTAAATATGAGAAACATCACCATCTCTTATTAATTTATGGCTGTAATATTCAATGTTATAACTAATATTTGTAATAGATTAATAACTGTCTTAATTATTGGAAAAAATCACATTTTTATGCAAATAAGCTTCTAACTTATAATTTATTCATAAAGAATTTTCTATATAAATTATAATTCATAGCATTTTAAAATAAGTTATATTTATATAATTAATTTCATAGAATTTTCTAATTAAATTTGTTTCATACTACAAAATTATGTAACTGTCCTAGCAATTTTAAAGATGGAAAATTTAATAAACATGTGATAATTATATTTATATAATTAATGTTTTCTATAAATTGATCGAAGTTATTATTCTTTTTATCATGTTTTCTTGACTGTGTTTAAATTAAAATACTATACTTCATGATATTGCTTTTTTTTTTATATATTGTTAAATGATTATTTTTTACCTCAATACACATATCAATGTATTATGAATAATGTGATAAAAATTGATATTTATATATTTTAAAACACATACACTAAAGCAATTTTGATTTATAAAAATTTGATTGTGAAAAATTATATATATATTTATATAATTTATAATCTATGTCAAATAAATTTACTGTGAGTTTTA
>Ga0123341_1004901_pt1 | contig 11840 bp, 12 predicted proteins | sample Turbeapinknodule_FD_89959 | JGI IMG/M metagenome (GOLD analysis project Ga0123341, IMG submission 89959) | Root nodule microbial communities of legume samples collected from Mexico - Turtle bean Mexico pink nodule | ecosystem: Host-associated > Plants > Roots > Nodule | place: Mexico: Nepantla... | reverse complement strand
ATTTTCAAGTTTTTTATTTTTTTATGTGAATAATTTTTTAGTTTTAGTTTTTTAAGATTTGTACATTTTTCTAAAGATTTCTTTTTCTTTTTGTTTTGAGTATGTTTAAAGTTTTAATTTTTTTTAAAGTCATCTTGTCCTCCTTATGTTATTGTTAGAACAAAAGGCTTTAAACAAGAGGAGGTTGAATTTTTTAAATTGTCAAAAATATTGGACAAGAATGAGGATTAATGAAGAAGCAATAAGATCAGCCAAGAAACAAAACTGTTTTTAATTTATTCCAGAAAAGAGACAAGAATCAACCGATTGTTTTTATCAGTAGTTTATAAAAACACAGTTCAAACAATTTTAAGGAGTGAGGGATAGAGAGATTCACACACAATGTTTATACTGGTTCACTCTTACACCAAGAGCTACATCCAGTCCCTAAAAACCCCTAGGTATTCCACTAAGTAATCAACCACAAATTACAAAACACAAACACCAAAGAGGTGATCTTGAACCCTTGAAGAACACTCAGCCTCTTTGATACACAAACACTACAAGTCAGAACACCCTCTAACTGTAGACACCAGTACCTTACAAGTTTTACAAATATGAAAACAATTACAAGTAAGTGTTAGAATTGTAGGCCTTAAACAAGAGGGGAGGGTGAATTGTTTTTTAACGTTTTTCAAAAGTTTAGAAGGTATGAAGATAATCAAAGAAGAATCACAGCCAAAGGAATCAAAAAATGCAAGATAGAAAACAGTTTTAGTTGAATTCCATAAATTCAACCGTTTGTTTCTGTGATTCAACCAATTGTTTTTATCACCAATGTATAAAAAAAACTAAAAACAATTATATAAGAGTTAAGGGAGAGAAAGAATCACACAAGCAATTTTATACTGGTTCACTCTTTTACCAAGAGCTACATCCAGTTCCTAGAAACCTCTGGGTATCCACTAAGTAATCAAAAACCAGATTACAAGCACACAACCACCAAAGAAGTGATCTTGAACCCCTCAAGAACACACACTTCCTTTGACACACACAATCACACCACAGATCAGAACACCTTCTGACTCTGTGAACACAAGTTCTTACAGAAATACAATTGAAGGAAGAAATAGGATTGATCACACCTGATACAAATCAAATCAAAGTACACAGCAAGTCCTAATTCATTCTTAGAGAAAAATCCAAAGCTTTAAGCAATCTTGGAAAAAACCTTGATTTCAAAATCTGATCTTGTAACCCTTTTGGTAGGAGAGTATAACAGAACATTTATACTCCAATTAGCAATTAAAATCATTTTTTATTAAAGTCAAATCAGTTTGAAAACATTTAAAGCATATTTAACAAACTTAACAGAATTCTGTTAAGGTAGTTAAAAAAGCAATCGGTAACAACCGATTGACTTGGTTTGACAACAAAGTCAACCAAGTTCAAATCTTCCAAAACTAGTTTAAAAAACCTTAAGTATGAAACAACCGATTGAAACGATAAAAGAACTGGTTGTTTTCTACTTCTTCATAAAACATTCTTTTAAAAAGACTTGAATTAAACCAACTTTTGGATTCAAACTAAGAGTGAATTAATAAATTCAAACTACCAGAATACACCCAACTAAGCTACAATCAGCCTTCAAGCAATCCATGGAGATTTGGAGTCATCAAAGCTTTTCTTCAACAATCTCCCCCTATTTGATGAAGACAAATCCCTGGTTTTTTTTGTTGAGTTCTGTTTGAATTTGAAGGTACCTGCAAAACAATCAAAAAAGCAGTACCAAAGAGCAATTCCATCCAGAACCTCTTATGCTATTGAACCAGCTTCCACTATGTGATTTTCTCAACGAGAAACCTCAAAATCAGTGTGAAAACAATAAGAATTAATGGCTTAAACAGGGGGGTGAATTGTTTATCAAAGATTTTCGCAAAGATTGAATAGGAATGAAGCTTTAACACAATTCACAGATTAAAAAATCAAGGAAAGCAATAAAACAATGAGTAAAAAACTGTTTGCAGAAATTCAATCGGTTGAAACTTTGTTTTAACCGGTTGTTTATGGCAGTAGCAAAAGTAGAATTAAAACAAACAGTTATGAGGAGTGAGAAAGAGAGAGATTTACTCAACCAATTTTATACTGGTTCACTCAACCTTGAGCTACATCCAGTTCCCAGAACAACCACTGGGTGCCACTAGTAATCACTCACAGATTATAACTTACACAACCACAAATAGGTGATCTTGAAACCACAAGAACCACTCACCCTCTTTGCAAACACACACCTCTAGCCATAACAACCTCTGACTTTACAGGATCTCACACACACTTACAAGTGTATGAAAGATCAAATACAAGAATCACGAAAGGAACAGAATACACCTGAGTTTACAGTAATCAGAAAGCTCCTATGATCAGACCTTGAACCAGTGCACAACTATACAACAATCTTGCAAAACTTTTGAAAAACTTCTTTCAAATCAATCTCAAACTCACTGTGTTTGATATAAAACTTATGTATTTTGTTTTGAAAGAAAGGCTATATTTATAGCAGACAAAACTAGCCGTTCTAGGCAACATTTATTAGCCAAAACAGTTTTGATTCACATCCAAAACAGATTAAATGTCACAATCAACAGGTTGAAAAGTCATTTTAACCGGTTGAATTAGTTAGGCCATTACTTAACAAAGTCAAAAACAGTTTTAAAACCTTCAAACAAGCCAAGTGCCAAACAACCGATTATTTCGAGATTTCAACCGATTGTTTTTCTCTTTACTTAGAAAAACACTTTTCTCTTTCAAAACATATTTGAGCAAGCTTGTGTAAGGAATTAGGAAAGATCTTACAAAGATTCTAAACACCCTAGACTAAACCCAAAACAAAAAGCAACAGAACTTCAAGTTTCATCATGGATTTGAAACATCAAAGCTCCCATGTTCTACAAAAACTAGTGAAGTAGGAGAGAAAATCAGAGTTTCCTGCACAACTACATATTAGCTTATTAAAAACAATTAAAAACAACAATCAATCAACTATCAATCCAGCATATTCTCCCCCTATTTGTCTTCACAAATAGAGTAAAAGAGTATAAAATTGTCTAAGCAAAATAAACCCAACAAGCATTGTTCAACAAATATAAAATCATCAACAACAAAAGACTTTAAGACATGACCAAGTCTTCAATCATCTTTCCCATACTGGAGTTCAAATAGCTGGTTCTACACAACATCTATTTGCTCATCCAAGTTCTCAAAACGTGCATTCATGCTCTGGAATCTATCATCAAAGTTCTGAAAATTGGTAGCACAAAATTCATGGAGATTTCTATGGTTTTCTGCAAAACTGTCTATTCTGCTCAACATCAACCTCTCAAAGGGTGATATGGATGTGATACGTTCACCCATGTTTCTAGCATTTTGTTAAGCATCATAACCACCAACACCTTCTCCTCTAGCTTCCATATCAGCAACATCTCCTTCAACAACAGCTTGATCTTCATCTTCACCTTCAGCATGTGCATCTCCACCTTTGCTTATCCATCTTCCATTAACTTTGGTGAATCCCATCCTACTTAGTGATCCATTATTGAATTCACTTGTAGACTTCACAAGTTCAGATTTTTCATCCTCCAAATCAACTTTAAAGTAATGTAGAAATTTTGTGATCAAAATAGCATAAGAATAGTGATAATCCTCTAGAGTAAGATTACTTGAGCGAGTTTGGGTCGAGTTTTGAATGTTCCAACTTTCCCTTTTAGCCCCTTCATCTCACTTTTTCGCTAAAATCCTAAAATTGACACAAATTTGGGAATAAATCGTTCTTATTCATATTATAATCATAAAATATGAAAAGAGGTTTAAATTCATAAATTAGACGTTGAATTATAGCTATTTTATCAATAAACATCTATAAGTGCCTATCTTTTAATATGAAATAATATTTCCTATTGCAACTCTACCCGCATCCTTTCGGTCTTCTTTCTCATCTCATCCATTAATTCTTGACGTAGCTTACTGTCCATTTCTGCTTTGCTCTCTTTGGGGGAGGAGAATGAGTGTCGTGGTGCAGCTCCAAAATATAGTTTAATTCCAACCCCTTGTCTAGCTGCACGAACACGACCACAATGCTCAGGTCGTCCAATTGCTTCCACCAGGATATCGTGACGACCTTGAGAAACAAAATTACCTTGGGAGTCCAAGGTATCTGCAAGAGACCAAAATCATATCATTTTTTAATATAATTAATGCTTTAAGAGACTAAAAATAACTCACAATTTTTTTGATGATAACCCCTACTTGCTCTGAACTTGGTGCACTTGACTTCTTAATTCGGGCCATCTTCCATTTTACATGGCGCAAAGGTGGTGATGGAGGAGAAATGACCCCTATCTAGATTGCTCATTTTCCACCATCAGTGATTGCTCAAGCTTTCGGTACCCCGAACGAAACAATACGTGCGGGGTAAGATTCTTTAAAGCTATGTCTTGAGCTTTCTTCTGACGATCCTGTCATAAATGAAATAAACAAAGTGAATTAAATAATATTAACTTATTAATATTATATAAATAAAAAATATATAAGTAACTTCACTTACCACCCAAGCTTCATTTTCACGACTTTCTTTAAAAAGAAGCCATGTCTCTTCATCAATATGTTTGTATTATGGTATAATTACTTTTTTCGCCCCTATATTTAGGGTCCAATTTTCTACCGTAGTTTAAAAAAAAATCAATTTGGTCCCAGGATTTTTAAAAAAAGTATGCAATATGGTCCCTTCGGTTAAATTTTTACTAACAACGTTAATTTCTGATGACGTGGCATACACACTATCACTAGTATGCACAAGTGGACTTTGCACTTAGGGATCTATGTTATTACCTTATATACGCGCTAACCAACAACAAAAGAAACACCAATAGAAACCGCAGAGCCAATTTATCTATCTTTCACGGTTCTTCCTTAGAAACCGAAACAGAAATCCACCATAAGAATTCCCAATCAATTAGCGATCTAACTACAGTCTAACATCTCATAGATGCAGTATACACCGGATTCAATTAGTCAATGACGTAAATTTGTCCAAAAAATAATGAAAGAATGGGAAAAATCTACAACAAAAGATGCATCGTCGGAGCCTTGTTTTCGAACAATAAGTTCAAGTCATTTTCCAACGGCGTTAGCTTCAGGTCCAATTCCAAGTATATCACCCTCTTGCTGCTATTGAAACGTTTCAGAAGTGGTGATTTGGGAATAATAGAAGAAGAAAACCCTTCGTTCATGCTACCCTTATGTTTTCTTATGTAAAATTGGGAAAATGAGATAAATGGTTCAATTGCAATCATTGCAACCACAAACACTCTACCAGAATAACCACCAGCAAACCCTTCACCTTTCTAATTGTTCCAAAAGGTTCATAAAAAACATGGAGAGGGAGATTCCTCCGTGGCAGCGACGAATTCATCTCCACTCTAACAACGCGGTTGGGCATCCTTCTATGATGCGCTTGATGCTCCGAGATGCGATGCTTAGGCTCCGCAACAACGACTTCAGCATCCTCGCCCTAACGATGAAGGTGAAGTATGCGAAGCTCGTGACTCTCAACAAAATGACAGTGTTCGCTGTCAACGACCTCTCAATCTTCTCTGGTTCTCACGCATACGTGGTAACGTCAGGTTCCATCGTGCCGAACCTTTACCTGTCGATTGCGGATCTCAATTGAATGGCGACAGATTGTTGTCGCTGGAGATGGAGAGGAAGGGCGTCCGTAGCGCAAGGTTTGACCAATACGCTGCCGTAGAGGCCCTGGTTACCGGAGTAGGAAGAAGGATGGTGGTTTGGGAAGAGTGCCAATACTCATTTCATTGCCTCAGCTCTTCAAAGTGGTGCACAACCACCATACCTGATTGCTTTGTGTTTCAAACTCCATTGCCCCATCCTTTGACCCTGCTTGAATCTAGGGTTAGAATAAATTCCTTTGACCCTGCGCTCCACCTATCCATACTAATGACAGTGTGTATGCCACATCATCTGAAGTTAACGGTGTTAGTGAAAATTTAACAGAAGGGACCAAATTGTATATTTTTTAAAATACTTTGGGACTAAATTGATTTTTTTAAAAACTACTGTAGTAAATTGAATATTGACCCTAAATGTATGGACGAAAAAGGTTATTATACCTACTTTAAACAAGGACTTTCGCTTTTAAGCTTTCCAAAAACATAATTCGTCGTCAGTCTTGACTTAAATTGACGAAATTTAAGTGCAATATTGGATAGAATCTTTGATCGAAGCGGTTCCACATTAGGGATTTGAAAATTTGCCTGCAAAATAATATCATCACATTAAGTCTTAATCAATGAATATTAAAAGGCAATATATGAAAATGATAATAACGTAAAGCTTACCTGAACATCCTCCCAGAGCATGTTTCGATCCACCTTTGATACATCATCCCATGAATTAATCAAAATGGAGAGCCTCTCACGAGAAACAACTCCAAGATAGTTGTTAAACGTGTCAGCATTATGACCAGAAGCCACTCCAGTGTTGACGTCAATATCAACATGTGTCTTCTGACCAGCAGCACGTCTCATTAAGAGAAACTTCAATCTAGTAGGTCATTTGCTGCCTCGTCTGGATCAGGGTCAGATTGGAGTCTGATCGTCATCCACATTTGTGTTAAAAAATTAGGTAACATACATTGGTTAATCTGCATCGAAAGAAAATCATATAAAACAAATACATAAAATTCTAAATGCGTATTACCAAAAATATTTCTAAATTTATTACCATAGTCTATGAATGTTCATATGTAAATTCCTTCACTGTGGTCTTTACGGGTTGCATGTACATCATCAAGTACATCGTCATCTTTATTAATTATCATTGTTGTTAATGAACCGGGGTCACCATTTTCAATATCATCTATGGCCTCCCCTTGTTTTTTCCCGTGTAAAACGACATACCAATGTTCTGACGTAGGATCTTGGACGTAGAAAACCTGAGATGCTTGTTAAACCATTATAAATGGCTTATCTCGATACCCCGTCTTTCGAAAGTCCACTAGTGTGAATCCTAATTCATCAACTTTAACCCCACTTTTATTGTCAACCCATTTACACTTGAAAAATGGAACAAAAAACTTAGTATAGTAAACCTCCCATATCTCTTCTATAAACCCATAGTATGCCATTGATCGTATAGGATTTGTATCTTTCAAAGTGGAAAACTGCATGGACTCGGCTTCAAGAGTAACACCAGAATTTTGAACTGTACTCTTTTCATCCATAGACTTCGTGTAAAATATACAATTATTCACTTCGTACGCTTTACAAGAAATGACATCAAACTTCAATCCAGCAGCGAACCAGGTCAAGGTCTCCGATGCCGTTGAATCCTTTAACACCTCATCTTTAAACCAAGGCATGAAAGTTCTATTATGTTCCATCAAAACCCATTTCTCTGCTTGTCTTGGGTTATTTGCCTTCACAATGGCTTTATGAGCTTATATGTAAGATAAAACTTCATTTGTGTTATTCCATATATACAAATGTGCTTGCAAGACTTCTGATTGAGATTTGCTTGCAATATTCACACCACGTAAACATTTACTTATAGAACGCCTGTGGTGCCATGAGTTAGCTGGAAAACCTATTGGATTTGCTTTTGACATGTACTCTTAACAAAATTCAATACTTTCTTAGGCTATGTACGATTCAATCATTGAAGCTTCTGGACGATAATGATTTTTCACATAACGTTTCAAAATTTTCATATACCGCTCAACAGGATACATCCATCTTAAGTACATTGGTCCACACAATCTAGCTTCTCTAACCAGATGCACAACTAGATGAACTATGATGTCAAAAAAATATGGAGGAAAACACATCTCCAATTCACACAAGATAACAACAATTTCATCTTCAAGTTCATCTAATTTTAATGGATCAATGACTTTACAACATATAGAAGAGAAGAATGAACACAAATGGGTTATGGTATGTCTAACATTTTTTGGTAAGATCCCACAAATAGCTACCGGCAACAACTGTTGCATCAAGATGTGGCAATCATGAGAATTCAACCCAATTAACTTCAAATCTTGCGTTGACACTAGGCTCTTCACATTTGAGAAATGTCCTTGTGGCACTTTCACGCCCTTTAGAAATTGACATAAACTTTTCATCTTTTGACATCTTGTAACAGGTTGGGGGCAAATATGTACGCTTACCCATTTGTATGGGTGCCAAATCGCCTCGTATGTTCATCTCAATCAAATCTAAACGAGAAATTAGACCATCCTTCGTCTTCCCGTTAATGTTAAGAAGTGTACCAATTAAGCTATGACACACATTCTTCTCAACAGGCATTACATCTATACAATGTCTGACTTCTAACCTCGGCCAGTACAGAAGATCAAAGAAGATTGATTTTTTCTTCCAAATGCTTGAGATAGATGACTTTTTTTTTACTTACCGAAGGTGTGGTCTATGTTATTTACCTTTTCGTAAACCTTAACACTAGTTAATGGAGTTGGTGGACCACTAGTCTCTTGGTGTCCATTAAAGGTTTTTTTCAACCTTCGGTAAGGATGATGACTTCTAAGAAACCTCCGATGCCGAAGATATATTGTCTTCCTTCCATGTTTCAATTGTTGAGAAACAATGTCTTCTTCGCATATTGGACATGCTTTATGACCCTTAACACTATAACCTGATAAGTTACCATATGCCGAAAAGTCATTGATGGGGTAAAATAACATGGCATGCAGCTTGAAAGTTTCATTTGCAAATTCGTCAAATACATGAACACCCCGATCCCACATTAACTTAAAATCTTCAATTAGGGGACTTAGATAAACATCTATGTCATTCCCTAGCTGTTTCAGACCAGATATCATCATTGACAACATGCATTTTCGCTTCATGCACAATCCAGGAGGTAAGCTGTAAATAACTAGTAAAACAGGCCATGAGCTATAATTTGTACTCATATTACCAAACGAATTCATTCCATCTATAGCTAAACCAAGTCGGATATTTCTTGATTCTTTACCAAACTCTGGAAACTCATCATCAAATTTCTTCCATTGAATAGAATCAGCTGGATGTCGGTACATGCCATCACATTTCCTCTCATATGCATGCCATCTAAGATTCTTAGCATCGTTTGGGTTTGCAAACAAACGCTTCATCCTTGGAATGATAGGAAGATACCACATAACCTTCATTGGGGGTCCATGTTTTTCTATCTCTTCAATAGTATCGTCATCTTTGTGTTTAAACTTATAACGTGATAACCCAGACCCCAGACAACTTTTCAACAATTCAAAATCTTTCCTGTATAATACACAATCATTAGGACATGCATGTATCTTTTTATACTCCATACCCATTGGACAAAGAATCTTTTTGGCCTCATAATTATGATTAGGTAGACTATTTCCCTATGGAAGCATATCCTTCAACAATTGAAGCAATTCCATGAAGCTTTTATCGGTTCATCCATTTATCGTCTTCAAATTCATCAATCTTAACTCCACCGACAACCGTGTGAACTTAGTTGATCCAGGATACAGTGGAGTCTCTGCATCGCTTGACATACTTCCATATCCATGTGCATCTGCAAAAGACTCGACTCCCACATCACGAATCATGTCCTCAATTGATCATCATCTACATCATCATGTACTGCATCATCCATGGTGGATCCCACATATTCTTCAGTTACGGAAACGCATGGTAAATTTAATAATTCACTATGCCATGTCCAAGTTGTATAAGATCAAAAAAACCCATCACATAGAAGGTGCTCCGCAGACTCATTTTTGGGGTAAACTCGGTGGACTCGGTGGACTCGTAGTGGACTTGCGACTCTGGTCCGAGTTGGTGAGTCCAAATGGTTTTTTTTTAAACCAAAAATGTGTCGTTTTGAATGGGGGAACTGAACGAAACCAAAATGAACTTAGGTTTCGCATTCTGTTTTGTATTTGCGTCTTCTTTTGTGGAGTGCGACGCGGTAGATTGAGTGGTTGTCGCATCGCGGTGGTCGCGTCGGAGTGGTCGTGGGACTCGTGGGTTGCTGCTCATCATATAAGGTTAGAGATGGTGGTGTGAAATTAGGGTGGGGAAGGGAAGGGATTAGGGTTCTATTTTTTTTATTGGCTGCAGAATGAACTGTTTTTTAATTGGGAATAGTTGTTGGCTGCACTGTACATTTGTTTTTTTGGACAGAAATTGAATTTGGAGGAGTAGTATTTTTGTTAAGAAATTTCTAGGAGTGGATCAAATTCAAGTGAGGTCAATAGAACTGCATCTTCTAATAGAAGTAAAAATGCTTCAGGAAATAGAACTGATGTTGGATGGAAGCATGGGATAAATATTAATGGAAATGGTAAAAAAGTGAAGTGTAGTTATAGTTCAAAGACTGTGAGTTGAGGAATATTTAGGTTCAAGCATCATCTTGTTGGAACTAGGGAGGACTCTGAACCTTGTTGTCAATGTGGATGAAGATAAAGATGAAGATGGAGATGATGATGGAGATGATGGAGGAGAGGATATCATTAGAGGATTGGACATAGAAACTTGAATGTCTAATTATTTAATTTCTATGACTTGAATTGAACAATTTAACTTTTGTTGTATTTGTATGAACTTCTTTATTTGAGACTTTGAAGTTAGATAATTCTCAATGAGGACTAAATGTAGTTATTTACACTATTATTTTTTTTTAATATGAAAGTAGACTCTTACGAGTCTACGAGTCGAGTCTACAGAGCTCCCACGAGTCTACGTAGACTCGCAAGTTTGACAACCTTGATTATAACAAATACTAAATAATATAAATTTTAAAAATAAGAATTATAATAAATAAAATATAAACAAATGCTTAACATTAAAAAAAATTCAAAAAAATTTAAAACAACACCAACCTTGTGCGTGACGGCAACGTTGGTGAAGAGTAGAACGAGAGTGGCAGCAGCGGCGACAACAACAGCGACGACGACCACAGAAAAGCATAACGAAAAGGAGCGAAGGCAATGAAACAATATACTTAATGTTGAGCACGGGAGCTTTGATGTTTCAAATCCACATGAAGCTTGAAGTTGTGCTGCTTTTGGTTTGGGTTTAGACTAGAATGTTTAGAATCTATGTTAAGATCAATTCTTTAATCCTTACACAAAGCTTGACCAATCTGTTTTAAAGAAACAAAGTGTTTTTCCTAGCAAAGGGAAAACAATTGGTTGAATTATCGATATAATCGGTTGTTTATCACTTAGCTGGCTTAAAGATTTTGAAATTGTTTTTTGAATTGGTTATCTAACTACCTGACCCATTCAACTGGTTAAATCGTGGTTTCAACCGGTTAAATGTGTGTTTTTATAACAGTTTTTTGAAAACCTGTTTTAACTATTTTGGATGTGATCAAAATTGATTTAGCTCATTAAAACTGCCTTAAACGGCTAGATTTCAAGTGCTATAAATATAGCCATTCTTTCAAAGCAATGTAACAAGTTTTGATACTGATTTGAGATCAAAGAGAAAGATTAGTTTTTGAAAGAAGTTTTTCAAAGTTGCAAGATTGTTGTTCAACCTTTGCTCTGGTAACAAGATCTGATCATAGGACTTCCTGTTGTGTGTAACCTTAGGTGTTTTCTATCCTTGTCTAAATCCTTGTTATTGTACTTTCTTTAAAACTGTTGTGTGTGAAATCCTGTAAAGACAGAGGGTGTTCTGTCTTGAGGTGTGTGGTGTTGCAAAGAGGGTGAGTGGATCTTGTGGTTTTCAAGGTCACCTCTTTGTGGTGTGTTGGTGTAATCTGGATTTGATTACTAGTGGAACTCAGAGGTTGTT
>Ga0123341_1004899_pt1 | contig 11843 bp, 11 predicted proteins | sample Turbeapinknodule_FD_89959 | JGI IMG/M metagenome (GOLD analysis project Ga0123341, IMG submission 89959) | Root nodule microbial communities of legume samples collected from Mexico - Turtle bean Mexico pink nodule | ecosystem: Host-associated > Plants > Roots > Nodule | place: Mexico: Nepantla... | reverse complement strand
TATATATATATATATAAGTTGGATAAATTATATAATATATGGCTCCAGCATTCCATTGGAATGGTATCTATCTGTCTACAATGTTGTGATTTGATTTATAAAGCATATTCTATACACACTTCTTATCTCCAAGATTTTTTTTTTCTTTTATCTTGGTAAATTCGAACCCACCATCATCAGTGTGTTCATATCTATATTATATGCATCATCTTCACTTATTTTATTACAATTTGGTTACCAAGGTCCATGATAACATTTATGTTTCTCAAAAACAAGTGAATCACTCACTTTTGTTCATGTGAAACTCTCCATAAAATCACACCAAAAGAAGAAAAATATGAAACAAAGGCAGAAGTAATCAATCATATTTAAAGTTTCTTTAGTTTCTAAGCAATTCAACAGAAGTTCTTTATAAAGTAACTAATAAAGTTTATGCATGCAGGTTTAACCGTCACAATTATACTAACTATGTGTCCAATCATTATCATTCATACAAATATATTTTTTTTTGGTGGATAAATACAACTGGTTTCACATCTTTTATTAGTAGTTAATTATACATTATTTTAGACACAAAGGGACAAAACTATACCTTCTTTTTTAAACATTTATTGGTGTTTTAGTTATCAGCCATTGAAAGTTTTGACCCTTTACAGTACATGCAATAATAATGTTAGATACATGCATACAAATAGAAGATAAAAACTTTTTCTCGCAATAATTATAGTTCGAAACTAAATAAATATAAGACAAGCATTATAATATTGAAACAGAATAGTATTAATAATTACAATACCTTTTTAAATTAAGAAAAATCAACAAATTGGTTCAAAGGGATATATCAAGTTTAATTTATGATTTTTAAAAAAATATAGTTTAATTATCCGATTTTAAACTGATTTAAATAAATTTTCCCAATTAAACATATCTCCACCTGATTCAATTCCGACAATAATTTATGAAAGAATTGCATCAGATTGTTGCTTTCGTTTTTTTCTGAATTTTGTAAAATTCACGTACTCGTTACATCTTATCTTGTCGTTGAGGGATTGAAAATGTTTTGTAAGATTTATGGGGAAATAACGGTAATTAGTTAATTCCTTAATGTAACTAGTTAAAAATATCTTTCCTATTAAGTTTAATCAACTCTAAAATTAAATTTTCAGAACAGATTTATGTTACATGTGAATTGTTTTTTCAGTACCTTGAGTTGTGCCTTTTTGGTTTTAGAAATTTTTTTATTTCTTAAAAATAAATATGTTTTTTATTATTCATCGTGTAAGTTTTTATTTCATTGCATATAACTTACTTATATTTATACTTATGATAAAAATAATACACAGAGACAACATAAAGTTTTTTATCATAATGATTTTTGTACTGTGTAATCTACTTGAGAAGAAAGTTGTCACGAAGATTTAGTGATAAACTAAAAATAAATATTTATGAGTGTTATTGAATCGATAATTTTCATGATTGGTGATGTAATTTGGAAAGAAAAGAAAAAAGAAAAAACACATTGGAATGACACCATTTAAGAATGTTGTTGTGAGCAACGGAAAAGGAAAGGTTGTAGTGTTGTATTGTAACAGAAAAAGAAACATTACGCGCGTAAAAGCCGCGAAGGATTGGGAAATCCGTCCGAGAACACCCCCCGAAGCTGTCAGCACTTTGGATTCGAAGGAGAAAGAGAGAGAGAAGAGAGAAAACAAAAACTTAGAGAAGAGGGAGAGAGAAAGAGAAGAAAATAATAAGAAAATCAAAGCTTAGAAACTTTGAGGGAGGGATTGATTAGAAAAGGATCATGGAGATTGTCATCTTCCAATGATCCCTACAACCCCACAAATTTTCTCGTTTGGATTTGGTGTCACAGCTTGATTCTCCATTGCTGCCATTCCAAACATCTCTTTCTTTCTCTCTCTCTCTCTCCGTGTCTATCTCTATCTCTTCTTTTTCTCTCTCCTCTCCTTCTCTCTTTCATCTGCATTGCCCCTTTCCACTGCAGAAGGAGGCTAATTGGAGGAAACCCAGGGAATTTCGGATTTTTAAGAGGATTTTGTTTCTGGGTCGGGACTTGAATTGGGTTTATGGGTTTTGTGAAGGAAAGAGTGCAGTTTTGGTGACACACGAGGTGGTGCTACCATGGCTGGGAACAGAAATTCAGAAATGGGGGATTCTCCTTCTAGCAATGTGGGTCACCAACAAAAGAGGGTCTATGAAGTTTGGAGGGGAGGCAACGTGAGATTCTATCTCAACTTCTGTTTTGAATTTGTTTTCATATCTCACAACTGGATTTTGATGATGATTAGATTGTGTTTGATCACAATTCAATCGTTGTTTGAATTGCTGTACTTGTTTGTCTATGCTTCAATTGTCTTTTGTTGATTTTTCTTTTTGATGAATAGATTGCTTGTTGGGTCATGATTCAATATTTTTTTAGTTTTTGGAACATAGCCCTTTTTCTGACTTGGGAAGAATGTTTCTTTCAACATGATGAATGTTGCTTTTGATCGAAAACTTCAATTGTATCGATGCTTGCTTGATCGCTTTAGAGGGTTTCTGGTAAATTAGGGACAAAAAGTTAATGCATGCAAATCGGGGATCAATCTTGCCTAATCGTTTTTATGTGAATGTGAATCGATGATTTTATTTATTTATTTTTATCGAAAAATGTGAATCTATGATGTTTTGATGATTTTAAGCTATTGATGTACCGGTGCCACTTCAATGAAAACACTTTTGTTTTGGTCAAAAATTTCATTTCAATAGATGAATTTTGACATGGATGTGGATTTTATAAGCTTGTATATGTCTTCCATCTGAAAGATTTTTACCTTGATGTTTTTGGGTTAAAAAATAATAGAATATTATTTAGGTGTAATTGGATGATATCGTGTAGCAATAACAAGCATGTTATACTTTACTAATTCTTCTTTGTTTGACTTTTTTCAGAAGTTTTTCTGTGGTGGGAGGATGATATTCGGTCCAGATGTAGCTTCCCTGTTTCTTACAACATTCCTAATTGCTGCACCTGCCATTACATTTTGTGTAAAAATATATCTTCAAATCAAGAACACTAGTGACCTTACTTCTGAATTTTGGTTTCCTGTGGTGGTTGTGGGTGCAGTTCTCACTGTTTTGGTAAATATCATTGGCAATTAATTCCTGGAGAGTTTACATATACTAGTCCTCATCTTATGCATCTTTCTATCATTTTCTCTTGTGCATCGTCTTTTTCCAGCTTCAGAATTGTAATCCAATTTTTCAATATGCATAGTTTATGCACATGGGGGTTATCTGATACGTAAGCAAGATATGATATTTAAGGATCCACTTATTTTCTGAACTTTAAGGTCATGTAAGTAGTTTGTGTCTGCTTTAAATAAGGGCAAAAGGAATATACGTCTAACTCCTTATCAGTGAGTCATAATAAAGGCTTTAATGCCATTTTGAGATTACGAGGAAAGAAGTAAAATAGAAAACATACAAGAGAGAAAAGAACATTCTGACTAATATTAATGTGTCAGTAAGTTATGTGGAAAACAATACACTGTTATAGTACAAGACCAGCTCAATTATACCCTTATCACGATTAATCTCCATAAATATAATGGCATCACCTTTTTTCATACTCATAATTGGTTTATCCTTCTTCCCCTGCGCATTTTTTTCTTTCATCATAGCTTATATGATCAGCATTCCTTTCTTATTTTGAATATAGAAGCTGATATGTCTAACAACTCATGCAGGATTTAATGTTCCTCCTCATGACTTCTGGGAGAGATCCTGGAATTGTCCCTAGAAATTTAAGACCTCCTGAATTTGACGATACATTTGATATACCTACCCCTTCCATGGAGTGGATTAATGGTACAACCCCTCATCTGAAACTACCTCGAACTAAAGATGTTGTTGTTAATGGTCAGGTAGTGAAAGTAAAGTTCTGTGATACATGCTTGCTTTATCGCCCTCCTCGAACTTCTCATTGTTCTATATGCAACAATTGTGTCGAGAGATTTGATCATCACTGTCCCTGGGTTGGTCAGTGCATTGGAACAGTAAGTCCACTATACTGTAACGAGTGAAGTTTCAAACTTTCAATGAGTTAATGTTACATATTTTTATCCAAATATTTTTTATGCTAATGGGATATCACTCAAAAGAATTATTGAATAAACTCGAAAGTATGCAATACTGATCTTCTGATCTATTTGATGACTACTACACAAGTGAGTGATGTTAGTATGTATCTACAAATGCCATGACATCTATTTTCTGCCATGTTACAAGTTTTTGTAAACAAACTCAGAATAGATCTAATCAATTAACACTCAGACCGCACAATTGAATGTGAATATTTGGATTATGTTATTTTCTTATCTGTGAGAAAAAATACGAAGACCTCTAGGTTCGAGTGCTATTCCTTTTTGAAAGTTTGTCTGATTAGAGTGATGATCACCTCAAGTGACATAATAATCAGATATTAGTTCATATAAAGCTTGAAAACTAGTTTTGCAATTTTATCTTGAAAACTAGTTTTACAATTTTATCTTGATCTTCTTAAAATCTTTTCCTTGAAAACCACAAATTTCTTCTACTATGTGTTTGGAGTTTTCTTGGTCGATCACATTTCCTCAAAAGCTGAGTAATTAAATTTCTCAAAGTAATACCAATGTAGAAATTGCAAACGTGTCTTCTTTTTGGAGAACCCTCTTCCTTGGCTTCATTTGTTAGAAACAGAAACATGATTTTTTGTTTTAGTTTTTTGGTACTGCCCAAATGTCTATTTCATTTCAGTTCTTGCACTAACAGTTCTCTGACATAATTGCAGCGTAACTATCGGTACTTCTTCATGTTCATTTTGACATCAACAACTTTGTGCCTATACGTCTTCGTGTTCACTTGTGTCAGTATTTCCGAAAGAAATGTTTGGAAGACAATATCACGTGATTATTTATCAGATTTTCTGATAATATACTGCTTTATAGCTGTTTGGTTTGTTGGTGGCCTCACAGCTTTCCATTTCTATCTCATTTGTACAAACCAGGTGACTATTTACTTCACAATATATGAAAAAGTTCTTAACCATTTCTTATTCAGTGGTTGCTAAATTTTTTAGCATCAAATCACTAACAGGAACATATTATTTAGCTGGATTTATTGAAGGGAAGTTGTTTGGTACAAAAAAAAAAAACTAGAAGTTTAGGAATTTTATTTAATGTTTAAGGGACACACTGGTTTTGGTAGGATAAACTAGAAGTATACTGGATATGATTAAGAAGAATATGATATAGAAAAGGATGAAATAAATATAAGAACTGAAATGATTAGAGTTTTATGGTTTCATTTTCTAAGAGGAAGGCAGACGGAGAAAAGGGGAGACAATAACAGAAAACTAAGTGTTGTAGCTGAGTTTGAAATATATAGTTAGCTAAAAAGCTACTATATTTATCAAGTTTGACTTCATTTTTCGGCTATTCATAGAAACAATAATACGTTGGGCTTTGTGCTAGCTATGGATGATGAAGTATCATTGATGATATTGGGATATTTAGTTGACATCTATGGCAGCTTAATAAATCATACTAATAATTTGCAAGAGTAAGGTTGGCTTAAATCAAATTAAATAACAGATTGTGTACTTATTTTTTGTTTTCTCCGTTCCAGAAAAGGTAGGCATATAAATTTTTGGCCTCCAAACTTATACTATTTTTTCTACGGTCATGTTCATTCAAGCTTGAGGTTCTCCTCAGGTTTAACTTTATCATCGTGTTGAGTTTGGCCATTTTAATATAACTTCGTTTTCTTTCAGTGAATATTATACATTGCTTTTCAGGGTACTAAAATTATTTTACTTATATTTTCTTGTTCATGATAGCTTCTTTATCTTTGTATTTGAAAGTGACTCTGCTCATTAGAGTTGAGTTTAATTAGCAGCTTACTGGGACACTTGTCTGCAATGTTCTTTAGTGACTTGTTCACATGGCCATTATTTTGATCCATTGTTTGCTTGGATTTATATTGTTGTTTATTGGTTGAAGATTACATACACTTCTTTGCTTTTGTTGCCATGCAGACAACTTATGAGAACTTCAGATATCAATATGATAAAAAAGGGAATCCATTCAATAGGGGATCATGCAGAAATATAAATGAAACACTTTGCTCCAGTGCTCCTCCTTCGAAGAATGACTTCCGAGCATTTGTTGTGGAGGATGAACACATGATGGTCAGATCGCTGACTCCAAACATTGCAGATGGAATTTTGACCCCAAAGGAGAAAATTGACCTTGAAATGGGATCTATGCGTGCAGAAGATGGTCGTTTACCTATTCCTGAACTTCTGCGAAATTTTGATTTTGATAATTTTGATGATGACATGAAGTTTGCAGATGAGGGGCAGCTGTCTTATGATCCGTTCTACAGTGTCGAGGATGATGCAAAAGGCTCGTCACGAACATCCATTGCAACAGTTTTGAATTTCCAAAGCATAAGTGAAGAGGGAATGGAAGAGTATGTGCAAAGCTCCCATGCTGGAGGAAGAGTCGGAGAATCTACTCAAAGACACATTACTTCTGATGGAACCTATACAAATAAGGAAACTAATGGCCGGAATCACTCACAATAAGCCACTATGCCTGCTTTTTGTTTTAATGCATCGAGGTTGTCTTCTCACTCTTCATCCTTCTTTTCGGAAAATTTTGGGATGCTCCTGGATGAGATGTTCCTTAAGTTTGATCATTTTCAAAAGTGTATATTCTGACTTGAGATTAAGTAAAGTGGTTCTAAAACCATACTTAAATCTACTTAAAGTGCATTTTTTATGAAGAAGTTGTTCCAATTTAACCAATGATTTCAAGTTTGAGTCCTGAGCATGCAACTGTGCTAAATACTTTGAGGAGGGGTGGGGATTTTGCTGTCTGTAATGTTCCCACCTGATTCAAACAGGATTGTTTCCAATGAAGGATACTTGTGGTTTTGCAAAAAAAGAAAAAGCCATTTTAGTTTCAGTATTAAGATATTTCCTTCCTTGACTGGCCTTTATTTCAGGTTTGTTGCTGGTCCTCTCTTTGATTGCTTGTGCCTTCAAGTAGACACTGAGGGTAGTTTGGTTCCACAGTTACAGCAATTTGTGGTTTTTGTAAGAATTTTCAATGTGCTGACTCATGCAAGTTCATTGATGCTATTCATGCTGGAAATGGGGAGATTGAGCTTGCACTTCTCTCTCATTTTAGCATAAAAGTGTGGCAAGTGTTTGTTGTAAGCTGTAAATGCCACTTGCATTCAAAATAATGCAGAAAGATTGTCTGGCTAAGTTTATGATAGGTGCTCTGGGTGTGCCTATCTCTTCCACTCAATCCTCTGTCAAGATCTCTAGATTGGATGATTTTTTATTTACAACTAGAAATTTAGGATTTCTGTAAGTAGTGCCACTGGTTTCATTTTGTAACAAATTTTAAATGATGCCATCCTAAAACCTTTTTTTGAGGGAACCTCCAATCCAACTTAATTAAAATTAAATCCAGGATTAGAAAAGGGAAAACACAGTTCAGTTTGACCAGGTGGAAAATTATTTTGATTCATTACCCAACTCAACTCACTTCACAAATTGTTATACTTATATCACCTTATTTTAGTAAACACACAAAATACTTATTTTTGGCTTAGCCAACCTAATTTTTTATGAAATGTATTGTCAAACTCTTTTGGAAACTTTTCTTATTTATTAATTTTTAATAAAAATAACAAGGTTTTATAGGAATATCACTTATTTAATAAATTGATTTATGGTTTTGTACAAGTTTTAATTAATAGTAGAGTATGTAGTTACCACTCCTTCATAGAAGATGGAGAGTTAGAAGCAAGTAAAAGTTTACACTGCTATTGTGAGTATATTACTTTTCTAGATTTTCTTAAATTATATTTACATTTTTTAATTTCTTTTACCCCATTGCAATAATCTCTGTTATTACAACGCTTTTAAAACTTAAGATGGTGTATGTGTGATAAAGAAAAAGTAACAATATAATGTTTTTAAAATAAAGGGAATGTTTGTATAAAATTAATGAAACTATAACATGAGAAAACGTATATTGGTGCGGTTAGTCTTTTGCTTATTTAAACATATTTTATTTTAAAATGTGGTACTAACAAAACAAAAATTAAAAAAAGACAATCATATCTGAAAATCTTTTATATTTTCCCAAAGTTGTATATACTATTTTTTACCCAAAACGAAAAAAGGGGAATTTCTGTGGTCGAGCTTTTGTTTTACATTTTGTGGTTTTGTTCCATTGGCTGGGTTTTTGTGTGGTCTTTATTCCTGTTTGTAGGCTCTGTCCCTCAATAACTGCTATTGATGCTGTTTTTGCGCCCATAGAATAAAAAATCTGTGTTATCTAGATTAATCAGATGCAACATGCCACAATTTCTTGAACAAAAATTAAAATCAAAAAATCAATAAGCATAATCTAAAGCATTTTTTAAAGAATTATATTATTCACATAACACTATTCAGAGAGCACTATTACTTTTTTTCCTGTTTTTTCTTGCAAAATATTATCTTTTTCTCTCTTTTTCTGTGTAATTGTTTACATAAAGTTTATATTTAAATATAATTCCTCTTTTCACTTAATTAATAGTAACTATAATGTGAACAAGACTGAGTGAAAAGTTAAAAGAAGTATCCAATCTTAAAAAAGAAAGAAGCCACAGGTTGTGATCTACATGTAATCATCCCAACCAATCATAAAGCAAGAAGAAGCTCACACCACCTGCCACGTGTCAAGTTTCAATTAACCTTCAAAGATTTCATTGGATGAGATTCTATCACACCCCATCCAAGCTATAACTTCCTCACTTCTTGTCCTTCATGTTCCTTAGTTTTTGCAACCTCAAACACAAACCTCTGTAGCATCCTCCAGTAACCAAACATGGCTGCAGAGATGACTCTTGTGAAACCAATTTCCAATGTCACTCCCAAATTTGGCAGCCCCAGAATGGGTTCATACTCCAAATTCAGCACCATAAGAATGTCTGCCACTGCCACCCCACCACCATCCACCTCCACAAAGCCAAGCAAGAAGGCCAACAAGAATGTCATCAAGGAGAGCCTTCTAACTCCAAGGTTCTACACCACTGACTTCGATGAGATGGAAACCCTTTTCAACACTGAGATCAACAAGAACCTCAACCAGGAGGAGTTTGAGGCCTTGCTTCAGGAGTTTAAGACTGACTACAACCAGACCCATTTTGTGAGGAACAAGGAGTTCAAGGAAGCAGCTGACAAACTTGAAGGCCCCCTCAGACAGATCTTTGTGGAGTTCCTTGAGAGGTCCTGCACTGCTGAATTCTCTGGCTTCCTTCTCTACAAAGAGCTTGGAAGGAGGCTCAAGGTATCATTCCTTTCATCTTTTCCTTTTCATTCCTTCAGACCCTGATTCAACTTTCAAAGGAAAAATTAAACTAGAGTTTAATTATATACACCGTCAGAGAAAAGAAAAATCAAACCGTCTACTAGTTAATATAATTGATAGGGTAGTTATCTAAAAGCTGATAAACTTGGTATACATAACAGTTTGTAGTATGACAAATTTTACCACTTTATTCTGTCAACATTAATAGAACTGTTTTTTGGGGGATATTGAAAAGTATAGATAGTCATTGAGACAAATTTTGTTCTTTGCCAAAGTGTTGCAATTCTAAGTACTAGGATTATGTTCTTTCTGATGTTGATTGTTTGATGTAATTCTGCTACAGTTCATGTCTTTATAGTGAACTATCTCGGACAATGTTGTGCTTTATGCAATTTTGGTCTTTCATTCTTGACCTGATTTATTGCTTGGGATGTTTATGTTACAGAAAACCAACCCTGTGGTGGCTGAGATTTTCTCTCTGATGTCCAGGGATGAAGCCAGGCATGCTGGGTACGGCCACACCTTTGGCCTTTATCTCTTAATTGTTCTTTCATTTTCTATTTGATATTTTGTTTGTACTTTTGCATGACTTCATTTTTTATTCTGTGCAGGTTTTTGAACAAGGGTTTATCTGATTTCAATTTGGCTCTGGACTTGGGTTTCTTGACCAAAGCTAGAAAATACACATTTTTCAAGCCCAAATTTATCTTCTATGCTACATACTTGTCTGAGAAAATTGGGTACTGGAGATACATAACCATATACAGACATCTCAAGGCCAACCCCGAGTATCAATGTTATCCCATTTTCAAGTACTTTGAGAACTGGTGCCAGGATGAGAACAGGCATGGAGATTTTTTCTCTGCCCTTATGAAGGCACAGCCACAATTTCTAAACGATTGGAAGGCAAAGTTGTGGTCTCGCTTCTTCTGTCTCTCGGTATTTTTTCTCCTTTGCTTAATAGTTACTACTATTATTCCTTCCTTTAAGATTCTTATGATGAAACCTCAACAACAACTAGTGCCAAATGCTGCTAGCATAAGAATGTAATACAGACTACAGTTGGTATACAGAATCCTACAAACCTTAAATGATAATGCATATGGATAACAAGTTTGTCCAAGGTGCAAAATCTCATTCACATTCCTTATCATGAAACTGTGTCAGCGAAAAGTATCACATTTGCATGTGTTTTATTATAAGATTGTGGTCATTATCCTTCTTAACTGTGCTTAAAACTTAATTTTCAAATTTGTCTTGCAGGTTTATGTCACTATGTATCTCAATGATTGCCAACGTACGGATTTCTATGAAGGAATTGGACTTAACACAAAAGAATTTGACATGCATGTCATCATTGAGGTTAGCTTCTGGTTGCATATTTGCTATAATCACTATTGTTCTTGTTTTATCTTCCATTACTCTTTGGTACAACGACGACTTGTTTCTATTCAGTCCCAATATGAATTTAGTAACATGGTATGATAAAATGAAAATAATGGAGACTTGAGTTACCATTAAAAACACTATTACTAGTAAGAGTTGGTCAACAAAGAACAAATGATGAACTCATAAATTACAAGCAGTTACTCAAGCTTCATTTCTGAATTGTTTTTGCAGACAAACCGCACAACGGCTCGGATTTTCCCTGCTGTTCTTGATGTTGAAAACCCAGAATTCAAGAGGAAGTTGGACAGGATGGTGGAGATAAACCAGAAGATTCTTGCTATTGGTGAGAGTGATGACCTACAGTTGGTGAAGAACTTAAAGAGGATTCCACTGGTTGCTGCTTTGGTGTCTGAACTCTTGGCTGCATATTTAATGCCACCAATTGAATCAGGGTCTGTAGATTTGGCAGAGTTTGAACCACAACTTGTGTACTGAAGTTGTGTATAAATTGATTAAATTCCTCATGTCCTTCTGATCTCCATCAAAATGTTCATCTTCAGTGCTACTAGTATTGCTGCCAAAGTAAATTATGGTTGTATGAGACAATGAGGAAACGTTTACCATGATGAGGTCCTTTTTAGTTTTAATCATATTTTTCTCCAAACCCTTCCTTTTGTATCTCCATTTTGGCTTTTTAGAAGTTCATTAGGAATCTTAGCCTTATGAGGTACTTATCAGGAAACGATTTTTTCCTCACTCTTATGTTCAAATTGGATGGTCTTAATAGCAAACACTGATCCTATTTCCCTCAAACCCCATTCATCAACATGTTGCACTTTTAAGCTTTGTTTGGATTAGGGAGGGGATGTGTGAGGATTTGAGGGAGTGGATGTGTGAGGATGTGCGAGGAAAGTGTGAAGAAGGTGAGGGTGGATGTGTGAGGAAAGTTTATGAGAGTTTGAGTGATGAGATGGTTGTGAGAGAATTTTAATTTTTTTTTAAAGATGTGAAATGTTACTTTACAGATTTACCATAGCC
>Ga0123341_1004898_pt1 | contig 11845 bp, 9 predicted proteins | sample Turbeapinknodule_FD_89959 | JGI IMG/M metagenome (GOLD analysis project Ga0123341, IMG submission 89959) | Root nodule microbial communities of legume samples collected from Mexico - Turtle bean Mexico pink nodule | ecosystem: Host-associated > Plants > Roots > Nodule | place: Mexico: Nepantla... | reverse complement strand
TTTATTTGTATTTTTGAAAATTATGTTTTTCTTTTGGTGACTCCAAAGTATTCTGGTGAGAAACCAAGAATAAATATATTAGTTAGATCCATTTGTGAGTCTAGATTATCCTTGCAAATATATTTTCATATAAATGGACTAGAAAATTGTTGATATGACTATCTGAAAAAATTGTTGTAAAAATTTACAAACTATCATAAATGATTTTTTATTATTATAGTAATATAAAACTTTTATACTTAAGTATTTGGATCTGCACCCCCTCAATTTGGACAAGCAACCCCACAGCCTGCGAAAAAACTATTTTACCCTTTTTTGTTTAAAGTGACTTCTGAACTATCTCTCATGGAAATTTCCCCAGAACAAATTTATCAGAATTTATGAAATACATTTTGGAAAAGACTTTTTAGAATAAATTTTCTGAAATGTCTATAATAGCTTTTGAAGTGTATTATTTGGAAAGAGTTTTCTGTAATACGTGTTTTGGAAAATAGATCTACAATACACATTTTAAGGGTTGTTTTGGAATGATATTTTTTTTCCTCCTTCTAAGTGTAGTGTGAGCTACGATGATATCGGTGGCGGTAGTGGTGGGATTCAGTGACAGAGGAGCATACGGGGCAATTTGGTCATTTCACTTAATTATAAGGTGCAGATTCAAAGATGGGGGTTCAGTAAGTAATAAGCAAAATGATTTCATAGCAACATTGAGCTTAAAATCGTTAGGAAGCCCAATGTGAACTAATGGACATTTGTTTGTACTCAGAACAAAAGTTTAGCTTCGCTCTTTGATATTGACTTTAACATCATAAACTATTATCACACCTTTCTTTTTTTACTAATTTCGCGCTTACATTTTCTTAGTTATTTTGATAAAATTATGCTCAGCAAGCAGGAACATGTTTGTATTATGTATTATTCATAACAGAAATTTGCCTCTGTTGTGTTCTTATGAATGTGTATTAATAGCGATAATAAGTCAGGAAATAATACATAATACACGTCTAAATCAATGATAAACCCTTATGAATCTTAGGAGAATAATAATGGTGATTAGAGTGGAATGTGTGTAAGAAAAAGAGAACAGAAAAGATAGCAACAGAGATAATTATCGTTCTCCACGAAAGTGCATGCCACGTGGAGCGGTGACAGTTTTGCAGCCTCAAACATAGGTCGTGCATAGGTGGACATAAAGAGGAATTGAATTAAACTCTGGCATGGCTTCACTGTGGATTTTGGCCACACATCTCTCATCACTCTAGCCCACTTTCTTCAACCAATCACTCAGAGGAAAGAATCTTTGAGTAAGAGAGAGTAGCAAGTTAGCAACTACCAATGGAGATTGCTGCCATGGCTTCTTCAGTCACTCCAAGACCTTCTCTTCCAACTCCTTCTCCACAAACAGTAGTCACCACTTTTAGCAAACCTCAACTCAGACGCACCCAAATAGCACTGCCAACAGCATCCACCATTTCAATCCTCGCTCTCTTCGCCCCTCCCAACGAAGCCAAAGCCGCTGTCTCCATCGCCAAGGACCAGATTGTTTCATCTCTCACCCAAGTAAATTCTTTCCATTTTCTCGCCTACCCATTATCTGGAATAGCTCATACCATTTCTTTATCCTTTAAAAAATCTAACTTTTTCTTTACAGGTGGAGAAAACGATTGATCAGGTTCAGGAAGTGGGTTCGAGTGTTCTGGACACGGCACAGCGTGTTGCTGAGGTAATTGGGAATGCTTTGAAGCCTGGCATCGAAACGGCGTTACCAATAGTGCAGCAAGCTGGGGAAGAGGCCTTGAAAATTGCTTCCCCTGCCATTTCTGAAGCTTCCAGAAAGGCCCAGGAGGCGCTTCAAAGCTCTGGTGTTGATACCCAACCTGTTATCACTGCTGCTAAGGTTTATTTCCTCAATTCCAACTTTCTACTTTCTTTAGGCTTTGTTTCAAGGGGTATTTGTTGTTTCTGCACTGACTGAACTAACTACAATGCTGGTTAGTCATTTGGTAGGATGAATATATATTGCAGTGTTGTGTGCTAAATAATTTTTTGGGATGCAAAACCATTCCCTTTTAATGCCTCTACTGGTTGGAAGCCAATCATGGTGGGTTGAGGTCCTTTTTCCTACTTTCACTTGTCCCAATTGCAGCCTGTAGTGTCTTTAGATTAAGATATGCGATTTAAAATGGTAAAGTACATGCTATATGGATAAAGTATAGACACAAACAAACAAATTGATAATTTTTGTTCTCACAATGGAATATCGTGTTAAGAAAGACCAGTCCTTTAAATGGAATTTAGTATCTTTAGAAACTACTCTTTGGTTCTCAATGAAATTGTGTTCACCTTAAACTAGAACATGTTAAGAATTCAATAAATTTATAATTGGTTATATGCATGCATTTTATTATTTCGTTAACAGTTGATTTAATCAATGATTATAACTATATTTTACCCCGTAAGATGCCATTGTATCACCTTGGACTGCAAAGCCTTTAAAAGCATTTGATGTGATATATTTTCCTTTGAATTGGACAAGTTATCTTTTTCTCAATTTCCTTTTTCAAAGATTCTGTCTCATGCTGCCATGTTGTTCCATTATGGGGATTCAGAAGTTTTGTAGAACGTATTTAGGTGGCTTAGGCTAAGTACTCAACCTAAATTAAAAATTCCCGTTTCAGCTATCAAGAAGTTCTCTTCTCATCATTTTGCTAATTTGCTTGACATTTGAAAAGCCAAGTTTATGAACCTGATCAGGATACTCTCTTTGATTTCAGACAGTGGTAGATGCTGCACAACAAACGACCAAGGTGATTGATGTTGCCAAGCCAATAGCTTCCTCAACCGTTGAAACTATATCCTCTTCAGACCCCACTGTGATTGCTGGAGCTGCTGGAGCACTATTTGTTGCCTACCTCCTGATTCCTCCTGTCTGGTCTGTCATCTCCTCTAATCTTCGTGGTTACAAAGGTACAATAAAAACTTGTTTCGATGCAAACTACCTTGTTTTTGTATTCATGCACTAAGCCACTGCATTGATGAATTTTTAAGCCCCAAGACCTCATTGTGGAGCCTTAATTACTTCTGCTTCCATGATTTGTAGGAGACCTTACTCCTGCTCAAGCCCTTGATTTGATATCTGCACAAAACTACGTTTTGATTGATATCAGATCCGAGAAAGATAAGGACAAGACTGGTATCCCTCGCCTTCCCTCTAGTGCTAAAAACAGGATGGTTGCCATTCCGTAAGTGTTACTCATTCGTTTAGTTTCTCTAAAAGTTGGTTTACCTCAAGACAGAAACTTTTTTAATTTTATATTGTTTGCTTTTTCTACAAATACTTGCTGAAACTTTGGCGTTTGAGATTTGTAAAGTTATTGCTTTACTGGGAGAAATAAAAACATCAAAACTCTACCATGATGCACCTATACTATCACTTGTTGTGGTGTTTCAGTTTGGAAGAATTGCCAAGTAAGCTCAGAGGGCAGGTCAAGAATGTGAAGAAATTGGAAGCTGAAATAGTCGCTTTAAAGATTTCTTATCTCAAGAAAATCAACAAAAGCACCAACATTGTGATTCTGGACTCGTGAGTTTCCTTCCATGTCTACGCTTTGATGGATTGTATTCCATTGTTCTTCATATTAACTTCAGCATTTGTTCTAATGTTAGGTACTCGGACGTAGCAAAAACAGTGGGAAGAACAGTGACCACCCTTGGTTTTAAGAACACTTGGATTGTTTCTGATGGATTCTCTGGGAACAAAGGGTGGTTGCAGAGTAGATTAGGATCAGATTCTTATAACTTTTCGTTCGCAGAGGTGCTGTCACCATCCAGGATCATCCCTGCAGCTGTGAGAGGCTTTGGCACAACCAGCCAATCTAGCACTAAGCTTCTTCCCGGGGCTGACTAACTTTTTTGTGCACTAAACTCTTGTGCAAAGAAATCACTCTTGTGCATGCTTCTCTCATCCAATATATATATATTTAGTCATTTCCCATAATTATCTCATCAATTTTGTCGAAGTCTTTTATTTCAACCTTCTACCTTTGTGCATGTTTTGAGTGGCTGCATTGTTAGATACTTTGGCCGAGGATGTTTTCATCCTCCAAGAAGCATACAAGTTCACATCACCATTAAACTCAATGATCTCTCAGGAGACATAATGGGTCTTTGATTATATACAGCTTTCTCCTTTAATTTACTGAATATTTATTTATATACACATATATTTAAAAATAGAGCTAAAATAAATTTTTGGTTAAATCTTTGAAAGTTGATTTTGACCTTTCCCATATCTAGTGGGACTCAACAACTTAGAATTCTTGGACTCGATTCAGTGTCTCTTGTCTCAGTAATGCGATGTCTCCTATCTACGTAACGGTGTGTGTTTCTTAACTATCCTTAAAAGTTTTAATTTATTAGGTATTCAATGTTAAGAATCTTTTTTATTAAGTAATCAAAGATAAAACTTAAAATACGTGGGAGGTTTAAAACTTATTTAAACCTATTTTTAATAGTATAAAATATGTGAATTTACTAAATAAATAATATATTTTTAAATACTACAAACTTAAAAAAACTAACCCGAGTTGTTTTTCATTTACATGTTAATAATATATATAATATAAAAATTATCATTGTAGATATATGGAACACCAAATGAATAAAATATCTATTTCTTTCTTAATAACTTAGCATGTCAATTACAATAATAATGTTTATTTTATAGAATTAAAAATACATTTATAATACATGAATATCTTTAATACAAAGAATATATTTTAAATATGTAATGAACAATTTAATTAATGATGTAAAGTATTTTTAACTATTTATATAAAAAATATTGTAAGATGAGTGATAGAGAATATTTAAACTAATTACATACGGAAAACATTGTAATTTTTTTCTTTGTTGTAGTAGTTTGCGCAAGGTGCGTACCCTAGCAGGAAGTGGCTAATAGAAGACAGAAGTAATCTGTTATCTTCTTCTTCTTCTTCTTCTTCTTCCTTTTCTCAGTGCCAGAACCTAAAGAAGAACACTTTCTTTTCCCCTCTGCTTTTCCAATTTCAACCTACCCTACCTACCATGCTATTCAATTAGGGTTAGGACGTAGAACGTTCTTTTTGTTTTCGCTCTGTTGATTACAACGAAGGCCAACATGGTTGTGCTTTCGCTCTCAGCTCCCAACCTTTCCACCGCTTTTCTCGCTAAGAAACTGTATCTCTCTCTCTCTCTCTCTCTCTCTCTATGTTTTCTCTTTGCGTTTTGATTGATTGCCTTAAGTTAGATTAATCAGCGTTTTATTTTGATGGTTTTGGATTCGTCAATCATTTTTCGTGCATAAATTGTGAATTTGGGTTTCTTCAGGTATCTCCAAGAACACGCGAAGAAGCTTACGGTCTTTCGCACTAGATGCGCCGTGGACACGCCCTACGGAGGTATCACCCAAAGCCTTTCAAATTTATTGATTTAATTACAAAAGAAATCTTCCAACCCTATCGATTATTATATACAAAAATGTTTTATTACCAAGATAGTCATGAGGCGGTGAAGTTGCTTTTTGTTAAGGTTTCGCTACTGTGCATAGTAATGTGTACTTGTTTATTTATTGGCTTGTTTGGGCTTCAATTCAGTTGTCCTACCTTGATTTTAGGCCTTGCTGATTTTATTTTTTTGGCTCAAGCTTAGTTAGTTCCCTTTTGTGTATTAGTAGAAGGAAAATCTAAGGTGGGCTTTTGTTTTGCTTTGGTTGGGACATGGGAATTTAGATATGTATTCCTATTTAAAGGACCTCCAATAATAAGTCACCTTCTGTCCCTCCCCCTACCTTCTCCATCAGTGTCCAGTGAGACTTCGTAGATTGCCAGCATTATATTCCTGTCTTGAGAGATATCTTTTCTACCTAGTAACAGACTTTTGGATCTCATGTAACTAATGTTATTTCTTATTCTCGTAGCTAGTTGAATGATTTAGAGAAGCCTGTCAACTTTTAGATCATTGCCTATTACCTTACAGCTGAAGTTTAACTGACTTGAATCATGATTCATATTAATTTGTAAAGTCTGCATTTATGCCCTTAGTTGCATTTCTCTGTCTATTATTTTCCACTTATTGATATGTGTATTTATATGTAATTCTTATGCAGGTAATGTCCAAAAATTCCCTCGAATCAGTGTTTGGGATCCTTACCGTCGTCTTGGTATTAGCCCTGATGCTTCTGAAGAAGAAATTTGGGGATCAAGAAATTTTCTATTGCAACAATATGCTGGGCATGAGAGGAGTGAAGAATCAATTGAAGCGGCTTTTGAAAAGTTATTGATGTCAAGTTTCATACAGAGGAGGAAAACAAAAATTAATTTGAAAAGCAAGTTAAAAAAGAAAGTAGAAGAGTCTCCACCATGGGTGAAGAACTTGCTAAACTTTGTTGAACTTCCACCGCCTGAAATCATTCTCAGAAGATTGTTTCTGTTTGGTTTCATGGGTGGCTGGAGTATTATGAATTCTGCTGAAACTGGACCTGCTTTTCAGGTTTGCATTGAATTTCTCTTTCTCTCTTTCGACTTTTAAATGCTTATATTACTTAAATGCATATATTTTTTAGAATAAAACTGTTTTTTTCAGAAAGAAAAAAGAAACTTTGTAGATGTCGTTTTCTGTAAATATTTGGGGTGTGAGGCCCATAAGGTTTAAAAAAGAAAACCAAATTATATATTCATCTAGTCCTTAGCCTCTTGAGCCATATAGCATATGTGCATCAGAGTTGTTATCCATACTGCATGCAGCGAAGTCAACTACCGGCCTCTAGATTGTAGCCTAGCTTTAAAGGATATACTTACTTGAGTTGTGCCTGACTAGAACTTAAGGTTCCATAGAATTTTTCCATCCTTGTGACTATCGGATTTTCAGGTTACTGCGTTTAGTACTATTCCCATTTTTAAGGTTTTCAGTATTTTCAATAAAATGTCAATATTGTCTTTTCTTTTTCCATCAGCATTTCCAATGTAAGGGTCTACTAGGAAACTTTCATTGGAGTATGCTGATGTTACATGGTCAGACTCTTAAGATTAAGACCTGAGTCTTGTATAATAAAACCTTGACTCTTAAGAATAAAAAATAACTTTTCAATATCAACATGTTTTTAGAACACCAACATTAAGCAGGAATGCTCTCCTCTCTGTGTGCATACATACCCACTCGTAAAGGACTTAAACTTGAGATTTTACGTAAGGGGAACCTGGTTCCTTTCTACTTGATCAATTGAATTTGGTAATATTACCCTTGTCAGTGCATGCCTATTTATCCTCTCATTTGTTCACAAATGTATGAAGACTTGTTCAGGTGATTGTGTGTTCCAGAAGCTATATTTGATCTGAATTTCATTCAATACATGTCACCCATCAGGGAACATTATTAAAGAATTTGAAGTAGATATCATTGCTCTGGCTGTCGCTCTCCTCTTCCTGCTTCCCTTGTGGCATGAATACTTGCTTGTTGACAAAACTGTTGTATTGCTACAGGTGGCGATCTCTTTGGCTGCTTGCATATATTTTCTTAACGAAAAGACAAAGAGCTTGGGTAGAGCATTCATTATTGGGTAAGTGTCTAGATCATCCAACTTATGTTTCTTCCTCTGATTTTTTCCTATTCGCCATCACCATCTATATTGTTTTGTTTTTGCACTATGATAGGTTTGGAGCTCTAGTGGCTGGATGGGTCTCTGGTTCAGTGGTGGTACCCAATATTCCATCTATGTTGCTGCGCCCAACTTGGACACTTGAACTCCTAACGTCATTGGTAGTTTATATATTCCTGTTCATTGCTTGTACTTTTCTCAAGTGAAGTAGCATAAATTCTTTCAGCGTTTTATTAGGAGATGATGAGTTTATAGGCTATCAAGCTGAACTTTTGTTTAGCGAGCTAAATTGTTTACTGTCTTATTCTTTATGAAAACAACTGTCAGAGTTGGGAATGGTCAGCGTAATTATTGCTATGGCCAAAATATGCGTTGGTTACGGGGCAAGTTCTTCCACTGTGCTTTATTCAGTTTAACAATGGATTCCTAACCTCACCAATAACTCGATATTCCTTTCCCTGTCCACAACTTGGTTAAATTTGTTTTCGAAATAAGTACTGTTGGAATTTGTTAGTTTACACACCCTATATTTTAAATACAATGTATTATCAAAGGATGCCACTGCAGTTACCATGATTATTAACTAGGTCTATCAGGCAACGGTAATCGTATTAAAAGATTATTAATTTGGTGTTTCAAATGTTTTAGGAGAGTATTTTGTTTTTCAGTATAAATTGTAAGAGACGGGCATTACAGTTCTTTCACCGCCATATATTTTACGTTATTTTTTTAATGTATGGTAATGCCATGTTAGGAAAAAAGCAAAGTAGAATTAGAGTTATAGTTAAGCGGTGGTGAGATTTATCTTATTATTTTTTCTGCTATATATAAAATAATAATGTTATTAATTAACATTAATTTATATATAATGATTGAATAATAATCCGTTTTCAGCTGCAACTTTGTGGACAATGCCGTATGAATCGATGTTAGTGGGACGAGTCATTAATCAGTCAAATTATTTAATCTAACATAATTAAGTTTTTAATTAATAAAAAATAATATTTAAATATATTTGTAGGATTTTTTAAATTGAGTTGAATTGTTTATATAAATAACTTATTTTATTTTAAATAACTTAAATTAAAATATTTTAATAAAAAAGCTCGCTGTGCGACTCTATTAGAGATGTTATTGGTTGAATTGTAAGAATCAAATTTTTATATTTAAAATATATATCATACATATTTCACTTGTACTAATAATGCCTGTTGACAATTGAACTAAACAATTAATAACAACAACAAAAATTAATTGTCACGGTTAGAACAATTATTAATTGTCAATAAATATACTACACATAAAATATGTAGTCGAAAGCACAAAAATATTTATGCTGTCAATTTATCAATAGTTAGATTAAAGGTATTGCCAATAGTACACCTCTTTACGTCTAGATAAAAACATCTGTATTTACACTTTTTTTTGAAAAATGTTTTAACAGTTGGAGAGCAACTGATAAACAACCATCACAAACGAGGCCTTTTGCTTCGTAATAAATTTGCTTCTGCACCAAACAAAATTGAAATTTCAGAATTACCTATTGAAAATATGGAATTGAAAATACAGAATAAATTTTTTTGCATTTCAAAAATGAAATTCCAGAGTAATTGGCAATAGTCCACAATCGATTACTGAAAAGAAGGAGCTTCCATTTTTCTTTCAGATTTTGTGGCCTTACAACAATTACTAACTCTAACTCTATGTATCAATATTTTCCCCACAGTCTCAATGGGCTGTGGATTACTTTCGAATTTTAAAAAATTAGTATATAAAAATAAAGAAATTACACTTGCGTATTTAAAATAAAGATTAATTCCACTTACCTTTTTAATGAAATAACATTCACTCCTTATAGTTTTTAAAATAAATATTCTTTTCTCTTTCATTTTTAAATAAAAAAAATCATATTCTTTGTGTTTTAAAATAAAGTGATATTCATCTCTTTTATTTTGTAATAAAAATTATTACTTTTAATTTTAAAATCTTAATTTTAATTTCATAGTTTCTTTTAAGTTTTATTTAATATGATATCTTTAAATAAAATAAGAAAATCAAATGTTGTTTTATTAAAAATAGAAAAAAGAAAATATATCATTTTACTACAATCATAAAAATTTGATGCCGGATAAATGACTAATTCAATAAGAAACTGGAAAATATATGACATATATGAAGCTAACAAGTGTTGATTTTGGAACCTGAACAAGTAGTTCAAGAAATTAACAGAATACAAATTTAACAGATCTAAACTATAAATGCCACGAATAACAAACAAAAGCATTAAAGAAATTTAATACCAGTATCCAACATTACAAAAGCACAAAAACCATGGACATATACATACACTGAAGTTTAAACATGACTAACTATACTTGAAACCTAATAGCTAATAAGTAAATGATTAACCTAGATATTGAGGACAGAAAGTGGTTCTCAAGGGAATAGTTTTTTAAGGTGGTTGCAGCCTGAATCAGATCTGTTGTTCTTGATGGCGTAGCAGCCCAAGGTATATATGACTGTGACGAGCACAAGCACGCATGCGTTGAAAACAGTGAGACGTCTCCATTGGTTCCTTATGTTAGCCAAAACTCCTCCTTTGCATGAATTGCAATAGTAGCACAGTTTGTCTTCCCTGTTGTTCCAAGTTGTGCAGTCAGAATTATTCACTGCTGGACCCTTCTTTGGCACTTCCCAGAACGTACTGTTCTTCATTATGAAACCACAATACGCTGGTGGTTTACAACAACCAGACTTACAAAACAAAATCAAATAAGTTAAGTAATTGCTACACACACAATAAATGCATGCAACACGATCCTCTTCCATGATAGCATAATTTAATCACCACCCAATATTCTAACACTTTTTACAAGAAAACAAGAGAATAATAAATTTACCTATTAACTCATAATTAACGAAGTTAACTAGAGATTTGAAGAAGAAAGAAGAGATATAAAACCTGCGTGGTAGATAGGTGTTTGAAAATGATGGAGTCGTTGTTGCGGCCACCGTTGAGGGCGAGGTTCTGGCACACGTCTGCGTCCATCAAGCAACTCTTCACCTCGTCCCAGTTCTTGTTGTTGACGACGTAGCGTTGCAGCCAGTGCGAGAAATCGGCCACCCGGTACTCGCCGTAGCCCTTGCCGGAAACATGCTGTCCCATCTTCCTGTTCGTCACGAATAGCGTGAAGACGGTGAAGAAGGCGAGGCCCACGATGAGCGCGAACGTGAAGAAGAGGTAGGCGTAGAGCGCCATGTTGACGCGGTACAGCGACCCCACGATTCCCAAGGCGGAAACAAGCACCACGAAGACGCCGCCGACGAGCAGCGGCACCTGCAGGACCTTCTGGCAGTCGGAGCCGCCTTGGATGTGGATGTAGACCGAGGAGGCCACGGCAGCGACGCCCAAGAGCAAGGAAAGGATGTTGAGGGCGCCGACAACGGTGTTACTTATGCGGAACATGTTAGCGAATTCAAGGTACGAGGATGTTGCTGGTTGAAGAGAGAAAGGTTGAAGAATGAAGATGTCTGAAGGAAGAGGAAGTTGTGGATGGAATATTAACTGTTTTACGAGTGGAAACAAAAGCAGTTATGTGGGTTGCTGTCGTGTTCCACTTGGCGGACTCTGGATATGCCACGTCACTCATTATCAGTTATAGTTTGTGACGGTTACTCTAATATAAAATCCTTCAGTTATATAGAATTTTAATAAAAAAAATTGTAATTAAATTATATAAAAAATATTAAATAATAGTATTATTGTCCAAAACTCCTTCTATGTCACATTGTATTATATTTCATTACTAGTTTTTCGGCTAATGTGTCCATACCTGTCAAAAAATACAACTATAATACAACAGATCTATAAGTAATTAAGGTTTGTTTGACAGTTTAATACTAAAAGAAAATTATACTACAACTGTTTTTTTCTTTTAATTATAATAAAATAATGTGTCAAGTAAATGGAATTATTGTTTAAATCCTAATCTAATATATACAATTGAAAAATATATTGGCATGTTTACACCTTTTCGTAATGACAGCACACACAACTTCGTGATAAAAAAAACAAATCTCTTTTATACGTATTTAATCTACATTTCATCTTCTTTCTTGTTTATACTCAAATTTTAGATTACACTTCAAATATATTTACTACAATATATAAGAAAAATACTGTTATTATTATCATATATATACACCATTAAC
>Ga0123341_1004897_pt1 | contig 11846 bp, 11 predicted proteins | sample Turbeapinknodule_FD_89959 | JGI IMG/M metagenome (GOLD analysis project Ga0123341, IMG submission 89959) | Root nodule microbial communities of legume samples collected from Mexico - Turtle bean Mexico pink nodule | ecosystem: Host-associated > Plants > Roots > Nodule | place: Mexico: Nepantla... | reverse complement strand
GACAGGTTTTACACGGCCCCACGGTGGGCGCCTGATGATCCTGCCTGTTGACCAGAACGCAAGAGCCTTGCCTCGTCAAATCTGGATCGACTTTGCACCGTGCTAGCTTCCGTCCTTCGCCTTAATTCACCTCAAAAACCTGCAGAAGACAGAACGGCGCCGCTGCGGCCGATCACGCTCCGACGCCCAAGTCAGCGACTGAACCACCAAAATTCTAAGAGAGAAACTAAGAACTTCAGGAACCGTGCAATATTCTCTCTCAGCGTACTCAAGTTCTCGCAAGCGTAAAAGAAGTATTCAGAAACACGCGTACCTCAGAAGTTTGTTAGGATCCCTTATATACCTATGCGCTTTCTCTCTCCTGACAGTTACACATCTGGACACGTGGCTCGCATCCAGCCGTACACGTGTCACCATTTGGAGCATCCTTGACTTGAGCGTCACCTCTTACTCTTCAGGCTGTTCGACTAAGTTACTTATTCAGGAAGCAACTCAGCGTGTAGCTGCCTTGGAGCGCGATCTCTTCTGCGTGGCGAGTACAGGTGTCTTCATACACACCTTCCCTGTGGTCTCGCCGGCCACCATTATACTCTACTTTACTTACTTCACTGTGCATGCTCGGGTAAGCTGTTCCCCGACCTCAACCTCTGGTCAGCTGAGAAACGACTATCTGAGGACTTCATCCTTTGCTCCGAAAACCTGGAACAAGCTTTCCTGATCCTTCGGCGATGTCCTCCTCTCGGCGATCTCCGATCGCCTTGTCACCAGAGTTCACACTCGGCGACTACAACAAAACTTGGTGACCGCCGGTTTAGGTATGCTAGAGATCGGGGCACGCCAACTTAACGACTGGCGATCACACGAACCCCCCGACGTCCTTCCCTTCTGCCAGTCAGGCGTCCCGTTCAACACGCCTATACTATTGCTTGCGGCCACGTCATCAATTCCGACTACCTGGGCGGTACAATATTCATTTTCAAAACGATAACAAGAGATATTTGAATAGATGAAACTCAGTCGTTTTGATAGCATGAAGACTGAGTCATGATACTTGATGCAACAAAACAAGGTTATTAAATTTTTTTAACAAGACATCAGTTTAATAAAGAATCTATTTATTTAAGAAAGAACAAGTTCATTTTTTGTGCAGTAAAGAGTATTTTGGCAAAACATGTGAAAACATTTTTAGAAAATATTGTGCTTGCTCTTATCACATGATTAAGGGTTAAGAGGTAGGTCATGTTGCAAAAAAGCTCACTTTAAACAACCTCTAATCTAAACACAAGACAACCCCTAAAAACAAAATCAAACAACAAAGCAAAATACACAATTGGCTTCATCAAACACATTGTCTTAAAGGGAGCATCATCCATCTTCAACAATTTCCCCCTGTTTGATGGAGACAAACCCCATAGCTTTGTTGCTTTGAAGAAAGATCAGCCCCTATACTGCACTAAATACCAAAATACAAAAGCTGAAAGTAATCATACCATAAACCACATTTAGGGTCAGTATGTGACTCCCTGTACACCCTTATCACAGCAGCTTATCCAGTTTGTATTAGAGCTATTTTTCTCCCCCTTTGGATTCATCAAATAACATTTAAGCATAGAGAAAGATAAAAACCGACCATAACAATCCAGAAAAATAATACAAATTGTTCAACAGATTACAAAAATATAAACTAGGTGAAAGATAAGCAAAGAAACACAACACTTCTACTCCTTGTAGTACAGTTCTGCCAACTGAACCTGAATTCCTTCAATTTGATGATCAAGATGCTGGAACCTAGCTTGAGTTGCCTCGAAATAGGTCCTTTGCTCCTCTGACACTGCATCAAGTCGAGACAGGACTTGCCTCTCAAACATGGACATGGGTTCACCTCTGTATTCGCGAGCTTGGTAGGCAACAAAAGCATTGTGGTGAGTTGCAGCAACATCTTCATTCATTGATTGTGGTGCTGGTGATCCTTCTTTGTATTCTGTAGAAGGGAATCTCATTCTTTGATTCCTAGCATGGTCAGCAGGGGACTCCATCATGTGTGATGAAGTATGGTGAACTTCATAGCAAGATTGTTCAGCAGCTTGCACAGTATCATCTTCCATAGGCACTACATCATCTCCCTCATCATTGTTGAGCTTTGAACCTCCACGTTCCTCCTTGTGAGTCTTGCTTTTGAGAAACACCCAGCAGTCATCTACTTTGTGAAATCCCATCTTTAGGAGAGTTGAATTATCAATCTCACTCACAGCTTTGATGGTCTCATTCCTCTCATTAGTAGTGTCAATACCCAAATGATCAATTAATTTTGACACAAGAATAGCATAAGGAAATCTATAATCAGTTATCCTTTTTGATTTCAACATATGCTCCATGATAATATACACCCAGTTAACTTTGATCAGATTCATGATGCAATAAAGGAGGATTAAATCCTCTTCATGTAAGACAGCATGATTTGTGCCTCTAGGAATGAGTTGCCATGCAATGATGTAGGCAACTAGCCTTGGAGTTAAAGTCAGATTACCTGCATGGAACATGTTGACACTCTAGGCTGGATTTCTCACACAGCTCCTGTAGTATTGGATTTTACTGAACTCCTGAATCCCATTTATGTTCCCTTTTCCAACCTTCAACCCAAAATATTTAATTCCAACCACTGAATTCCACACATCATTTGTGACTTTCATCTTGATGCCTTTCACATAGGATACAAGGTTCTTCCCATCCAGAGTTAAATTGGTGTAGAATACCTTAACCAAGTCAGGATATACATTACCAGTCATCTCTAGGAACTGCTTCAGTTTTTTATGCTTCAATGCAGATCTGGTTTCATCCAGTTTCTCAGTTTTCAGCCAGGAGTATTCTAACACCTTGGGTATGTTGATTTGCTTTCTACTCATCTCATGTATGTAAGCAATAATCCCTTCTTCATCTCCAACAAACAAATTTTCTAGTATCCCTTGAGAATTGTTGTGCTTTTCCTGATTCTTCTTTTTCTGTCGTGAAGAAGAAGCCATTGCTGAACCAGTTTTAAATCTGCACATCAATTACTTGAAGACATATTAGTATGGAGTGAACAACATGTAGCAGCAAATAACCAAGGAAAGACATTACCTTACCAGGTTTGAGTCCAGTGGTGAATGGTGAGAAATACCAATGTTTTAAAACAGATTTATATAGAGAAAAACAGTGATATTTTGATGAAGCGGTTTAGAGCAGAGATTACACGAGGATTTTATTCTCTGTATATGTGTAGAGTATCTTTGAAAAGGGGAAAAAATATTTTGAATCACGATGCATACATATCACACCTCAATTAAGCAGTCAATGCATCAAATCAGTTACAAGACCATGACCAAAACTGTCAAAGATACGGTGGTTAATACCCACTATGTCAGTCAATCATTCAAAGAGCAGATATTTATTTTTCTTTTTCCTATTAATCAATGCACACCAAAATAAAAAAAAAAAAAAAAAACACATTTAATTTTTTACTGTAGTGGACAATTAACATTTATAATACCCAATTCATTTAGTAGAAAATTAAACCTATCTTTGGCCAAGGGTTTTGTAAACAAATCTGCAAGTTGTAAATCAGTACCAATGAATTTAATTTCACATGTTCCATTTGATATATGTTCTCTTAGAAAGTGATGCCTTATTTCAATATGTTTTGTCCTTGAATGCATAATAGGATATTTTTAGTTAAATTGATGGCACTAGTATTATCACATAGCAAAGGTATATTATTAAGCAAGATACCAAAGTCATTTAATTGTTGCCTCAGCCATAGGGTTTGAGCATAACAACTCCCTTGACATGGGTCCCCAATTATTTACACATGGGTCCCCAGTTATTTACACATGTGTAAACAACTGGGGACCCATGTCAAGGTTTCTACATGGTCATTCTTTTGCATGTTGGTTCTTGGGAATCAGAACTTGGCAGTGGAGGATGTGTTTAAAGGGACGTAATTGTAAGGTATGAACGTGAATTGGGTGGGTAAAGGCGTGTTGTTGTGTTCATAGGAATCCTTGTGTTGTAACTAGGGACCCATGTTCAAATAAGTGGGGACCCATGTTCAAATAAGTGGGGACCCATGTCAAGGTTTCTGCATGGTCATTTTTTATCTTGGTTTCTGGGATTCAGCACTTGGCAGTACTTTATGTGTGTGAAGGGACGTACTTCAAAAGCTATGTGATGCTCATAGGAACCTGAATTGGTTGGGTGAAGTCATGTGGTGCTCATAGGAAACCTTGAAGTGTAATTGGGGACCCGTGTGTTAATATGTGGGGACTCATGACAAGGTTTGTGAATGGTCATGAGGCAGTTCAAATAAGGCCTATTTGTGAAGCCTTTGCTGTAATTGGGTTAATGAATGGCTGGATAGTATGTTACAAGGGCACAAGGGAGGGGACTAATATTATTTCTTCACGAACCTAATTGTCATTCATTTCAATGAAATTGATTGGAAGAAATTATAAATGATTGTATTTTGAACATATCCTACACATAATTCAATTCAATTCCCAACATACAGCTAACTGCTGCAATAACTGTTTTTATATAACCATATATTCAAACAAATAAGACATGAAATTCATTTCTAAGTTAAACTTACACCACAATAATTATATTCAATAGATATAAAAATGTATCCCATGTAAGGATGTTACAGTAGTTAGGAGTTGTGATGCAGCAAAAATCATAAAGGTTCTTTCTTCTTTCATATAAAGTACTTCCTTGTGTGCAAAAAGTTTTTTGCTTCCTTCATTACAACCTGCAAAAATAATTAATTTTAGTTATGTGAAAAAATTTATATCTATACAACACTTGTTGGCTTGGATGACAAACCTAAAGAAATGTGATGCACTTGATTGTTGGGAAATTGGTAAACCAGTGTCCACTAAGTTTCAATAGTGAAAGAAACCCAACAGACTCGGTAGTAGAGACCTACAATGTCATACAATTTAATTCGTACTAATTGAACAAAATAAAAACATACAAACGTCCAAAATAGTGAACCATGTACAAATACAGTTTAGACGTACCCCTCCAATTGCATGAGTCTTCCCATTCAATGTATTCATGTTCCCTTCAGTTTCATCGGTCAACACCGAAGGAACACCTCCCACATAACTTCCTTACTCAATTACCTAAGCCATTGACTGGTCAATTACATATAATATTTACAGTTCACACATCATACTAAAGACATTGAAAAAAAGTTAATGAAAAGAAATATTTTTAGTAACCGTAGTTGGATGACTTGGAAGTTCACGGGTAGTGCATGTATTTTTTCTTCTTGGAGCCTTTTCAGACCAAGATTTATGTCGTGTTGATCGTGGCCGACCCTTCCTTTTCACAACTACAGGGCTACAAACATCACCATTGATGTTCACTATTGTGGTAGGAGTACTTGGTGTTGCTTGTTCAGGACCTCCATACATGTTAACCTTTATTGTATCTTTATCATGTCTTTGTTGACCATATTCCAACACAAATGTATCAAGATGTTTATGCAATAATTTTGTTGTATTATTTTCCCCGATGGCATGTTCAACTATGTCATAAAATTTCTTGCACAACCCATCATACCTTTCTACTTGTGGATCCTTGTCTTTTGTGCCATATGATGATCTTATGTACATGTGCTTTCGCCTTATGTTTTTACTCCACCTTGCCAATACAAAATTGTTGGGACTTTTGTGACTGTTACTTGGGAAGGACAACAAGACAGTGTCGACACAAAAATCCTCTGAATTCAAATTACAAGCAAGTGCAACATACATCTACCTATTCACGGTGAAAAAAAATACTACGTTGCGGTGTTCAGATTTACCATTTCGGAATGACTCCTCTATAACAGTGAAGCGACATGCATCACCCTCAATATAGGCCTTATTAACAACACCATTCATTTTTCCTCTAAACTCGGCTTGCACTTCATTGAATTTTGCATGTGTGTATTATAATAGGAATTGTCTTTCAATGCCTGATTGTGATGTGTAGGGAATTACGGTGTTAAGAGAAGAAAATTCCTCTACTTCGGCCTTATGCTGTAGAGCATTGTCATACTGGTGCACAAATTGTTATAGACTTGTGCTTGAATTAATGTACCCGTCAAAAAAAGCGTTCATGCTTTCACTCCTCTGTGTTTTTGACATTCCGACCCAAAAAAATGATTTCAGATAACAAGGAACCCAACGTTCTCGTTCTTCAAATAATGTACTCAACCAAACGTTTGTACTTAAGTCAAACGTATTTATTAGATTTGCCTAGAAAGATAAGAAATCATCAACATTTGTGGACTCATAGACTACTGTCTTCATTGCACATTTTATTTCCTTATACTGACTATATCCTTGAAATTTTTCTGGTATGTTTTTCATAATGTGTCAAAGACATCACCTATGTCGTGCATTTGGGAAAACAACTTCAACTGCAATTTTCATTGCCCTACATTGATCGGTCACAATGCCTACGGGGGGCCTGGAAGACATGCAACGCAACCAACTCTGAAAAAACCACACAAATGCATCAGTGTCCTTAGAAGATAGGAGTCCACATCCCAACAATATTGATTGACCGTGTTGTTTTACATCGACAAAAGGTGCAAATGGCATATCATACTTATCTGTTAGGTATTGACGATGGGAAGCTTTGATGTGTCAAATCCTCATGAAGCCTGAAGCGGTGTTATGTTTTAGGACTAGGTTTTGTTATGGGGTTTAGAATCTTTGTAAGATCAGTATTGATTCTCAAACAAAGTTTATTTCAATTTGTTTTTAAAGATTAAAGTGTTTTTCCATGCAAAGGGAAAAACAACTGATTAAAGTTTCGAGATAATCGGTTGTTTGTAACATAGCTGGCAAAGGTGTTTTGAAACTGTTTTTTGAATCAGTTGTATAACTGTCAAAACCATTCAACCTGTTAAATCGTGGTTTTAACCGATTAAATGTATGTTTTCATAACAGTTTTCTGAAAACATGTTTTAACTGATTTGGTTGTTCAAATCTGCCTTCAACGGTAGCTTCTCAAGGTTTATAAAATGAGTCTTCTTTCAAATGAAAAAAGATTGATGAAACGGAAAAGTTTGATACTCTGATTGTGATTGATTTGAGAGATTACCAACTGTTTGTGAAAAGGTGTTTTACCAAGTTTTAGCAAGATTGTTGAGCTTTGTTGTATTTCAAAGAACTGATCAATAGGGTTTCTGGTGTACTGTGATTCTAGGTCTTTGCAAACCTTGTTTAAGTTCTTGTAATTATTCATATTACTCTCTATAAAACTGTTGTAAAATCCTGTAAAGTCAGTGTGATTCTGGCTTGAGGTGTTGGCTGTGTGCAAAGAGGGTGAGTAGGCTTTGTGGGATTCAAAGTCACCTCTTTGTGTGGTGTATGTGTAATTTGTGATAGGTTGCATAGTGAAATACTCAGTGGTTTGACTGAGGATTGGATGTAGCTCTTGGATAGAGTGAACTAGTATAAACCTTGTGTGTAATTCTCTCTATCTCTTCTCTATTAGAATAGATGGCTAAAACAAGAGGGGGGGTGAATTGTTTCTAAAACCTTTTCGCAAATATATGTTTAAGAATGAACCTTTAACAATCAATACAGATAAGCAATTCAGAAAGATAGTTAAACAAAGATTCAGAAAACTGTTTCAGTATTTTAATCGGTTAAAAACACGATATAACCAGTTGTTTATGTTACAGATACAAAAGCAGTTTGTAAGACAGGAATATAAACCGGTTGAAAATACGAAATAACCTGTTGTTTATGACAACATATCAAACAGTTATGAAGAGAAGAGATAGAGAGATTTAAACACAAGGTTTATACTGGTTGACTCAATCCCAAAGCTACATCCAGTCCTCACTCACACCACTGAGTATTTCACTATGTAATCAATCACATATTACAACAATACACACCACAAAGAGGTGACTTTGAATCCTACAAAGCCTACTCACCCTCTTTGCAACACCACACACCTCAAGCCAGAATCACACTGACTTACAGGATTTTACAACAACGTTTACAGAAAATAATTTAAACAATTATAAGAAACTAAAAAAGGGTAGAAAACACTTGGATTACAAAAGACCAAAAACCCTCTGATCAGTTCTTGAAACACAGCAAAGCTTAAAGGCAATCTTGCTAAACTTGGAAAACTTCTTTTCACAAACAGTTGGTAATCTCTCAAATAAATCTCAAATCAGAGTAGAAAACTTTTCTATTTTTCATCTTCAAAACATTCAAAGCAATACTAGATTTATAACCTTTGAAAAGTTACCGTTAAAGGCAAATTTGAACAACTGAATCAGTTAAAACAGGTTTTCAAAATACTGTTATGAAAACTTACTTTTAATCGGTTGAAACCACGATTTAACTGGTTGAATGGTTTCAACATTTACACAACTAATTCAAAAAACAATTTCAAAAACTCCTTTGCCAGCTAAGTGACAAACAACCGATTGTCTCAAAACTTTAATCGGTTGTTTTTCCCTTTGCATGGAAAAACATTTAGTTCTTTAAAATAGATTAAAACAGGCTTTTTGTAGGAATCAAGACTGATCTTACATAAATTTTAAACACTCTAAACTACACCCAAACCAAAAGCAGCAAGGCTTCAAGCTTCATCTTGAATTTGATACATCAAAGCCCCTATCTTCAACATTCTCTCCATAACTGTTTGATATTTTCCACTATCATAAACAATCGGTTTAATCGTTATTTTAACCGACTAAAATTCGATTATTTGTTTCTGTTTGGTATTTTGATTGGCTTTCTGAATTGCTTTTCTGAGTTGATTGTTAAAGTTTCATTCTAAACAAAGTATTTGTGAAAAGCTTTCGAAAACAATTCACCCCCCCCCCTCTTGTTTTAGCCATCAATTCTAACACTAGGTATGTGGTATCGAAACATAAAATGTCTCCAAAACTATCCCATGTTGCCCTGCTTCTAGCATCAACCCAAAATACATGTCATATGCGGTTATCATCGCCCAAATCAATGTCGAAGTAAAATTCTGGATTCAATTCCCTCATGTAACAAAAATGATTTTGTTAGAATGGATGGCTTTAAACTAGAGGGGGGGTGAATGGTTTAAAGAGGAATTTCGAAAACTTTTAAGCCTTGAATGAAATTACTTCGAGAATATCTTGATTAAGAAATCAGTTTTTCAAAACACAAAGCTAAAAGCACAACACCAGAAAAACGATCGGTTGTTTTGCAGAAACAATCGGTTGTTTATACCAGTTTACAAATACAAAAACTGAATTTAAAGAGTTAAGGGATAGAGAAAATGAACACGGATTTATACTGGTTCACTCTAAACCCAGAGCTACATAGAGTCTTCTCAGAAACCATTGAGGAATTCCACTAAGCAATCAAACCTAGATCTTTGTGTGCAATCTCTAAGAAATCTCAAATTTTTCTCTTAAACAAAATCAGTGAAAAACTCAAATCTGTTTTTCTGTATATATTCAAAGTTTTTGATTTGTTATTAAATCTTAACAAACTTTTCATTGCATTTAAAGATTGGTCAAAGCATTAAAAACTGAAGCGTAATCAGTTAGAAAATCATTTAATGCTCAGTCAAAGCACAAACCATTTTTCTGTTATGGTACCAAAACAAACAATCGGTTTTTTCCTCAAATCAATCGGTTGTTTTGGTTTTGACAGCTCAACCACTTGAAAAACAGTTTTCAACCTTTTCTAAAAACTCCTAAGTATAAAACAATCGGTTGTTTCGACAAAACAACAGGTTGTTTTTCACTTAGCTTGAAAAACACTTTTCTTTTAAAAAGATTGAGAATGCCTATGCTTTAGATTCAATATAGAGTGGATAACATATACAATCTACCCCAGATCCTATCTAAGACAGCTCAGCAACAGCAAGCACAGCCTAGCCTTCAACATCCTTCAAAGGGGTTTGGATTCTTCAAAGCTTGAACACCACTTGGTTCAACAGATTTAAGAGAGTTTTTCCATCACCTTCTTTCCCCAATGCTCTCCTACTTTGGGCAACATAATTACGCACATCTCGTTCAACAAAGTCAAGATTCTCGTAACCACCAGCAGCAGACACAAATGACCTAAGTCTTATTTATACGAACCCTAACATCGTCATTTATATCAAACACTCTTTTGGTCTGCAAACTTATTTCCTATTACCGTTAAACAATCTAGACTTCGTCGGGCTCATATCATGTGAGTGTTCCTCGTGTAAGGACATAATATACCACTTCCCTTCTTTTATGCCAACAGTTATACGAGCTGGACATTCAACGTTCTAAGTAGGGTAAGTGTTCCTTTCGGGTAGAATCGTCGACACGTATTTTTCTTCCCTTGCACATACCAAGATAAAGTACCTTAATTCCTTGTTAGGTCCTTTTTTTGAACTTCGTGTTCTAACGGAAAAACCCTTTTTAATGACATATTGTCGATAAAAACTTTTCACGCCATCTACAGTGTCAAAACACATTCCAACTGTAGCAACAGATTCATCGACTACATTTGGAACCGAGTCATCAATATTTATATGGGAATCTAATTCATGAACTATATTTGTCACTGAATCATCCATAACTAAAGGATTCGAATGTTGAGATTCTTCAAAGAAGGGAATGTCATCAAGTGACAAATCTTCCATTACCTTAGACATGACGACTATAAAATGTTGTGCATACTATGGTTAGTTTAAATTAAATTAACGGAAAACATAAATGCATATCAATACAAATTTCTTCATATAACTTAACTTCAATATTTGAAACAATGAACAAAATAATTCTACATTCTACATTAAAATATAAAACTAGCAACACTAAGGAATATCATTTTAGATAGAATTTATTAAGAAATTGGCTAAAGGTATGATTCGTTTTATGAATTATTTAACAATTTGCAGTAACTTAGTAATAACCTATTCATGTATAAAACTAGGGTACAACAACAACCGTGTTTTGGATTGTCATCCACACACCTCAAACATGGATTGCAAAGAGAAAAACGTTAATATATATTTAAGATCTAAAGTTCATCCACCTAACTAATAAGTGTAAGAATTGATGGCTTAAACATAAATGGGGTGAATTGTTTGTAAAATATTTTCGCAAAGATTGATTAAGAATGAACCTTTATCAAACAATCACACATAAGAAATTAAGGAAAGCAATCAACCAATGATACAGAAACAGTTTTCATAATTTTAATCGATTGAAATTGCGTTTTAATCGGTTGTTTATACCAGCAGCAAAAACAGAATTAACACAAAAAGTTATAGGGAGTTAGACTAGTAATCAATTCCAGATTACACCAACACACCACAAAGAGGTGACCTTGAAAACCACAAGACCCATTCACCCTCTTTGCAACACCACACACCTCAAGTCAGAACACTCTCTGACTTTGCAGAATTTCACACACACTTACAATTTTATGAAAGTACAATTACAAGAATCGTGAAAGGATTAGAAAACACCTGAGATTACACAAACTAGAAAGTCCTATGATCAGATCTTGTACCAGTGCAAAGCTTAACAACAATCTTGCAAACCTTTTGAAAACTTCTTTCAAAAACAAATCTCAATCTCTATTTCAAACTGTGTAAAAACTTGTGTATTTTGACTTGAAAGAAAGGCTGATGGAGATCAAGCTCAAGTGGACATGGAGGCCAATCATCAAGAGCAAGAAGAGGTTGAGGCTCAAATAGAGGACGCTCATGGAGTTCAAAGCCCACCTCAAAGGCTTACAAGGAGCATGTTCAAAGCTTTAGGAGCTAATGGACGTTTATTTTCTCTTTTTGTAATTTCTTTGTTTGAAGGTGCTTAGAGG
>Ga0123341_1004895_pt1 | contig 11849 bp, 12 predicted proteins | sample Turbeapinknodule_FD_89959 | JGI IMG/M metagenome (GOLD analysis project Ga0123341, IMG submission 89959) | Root nodule microbial communities of legume samples collected from Mexico - Turtle bean Mexico pink nodule | ecosystem: Host-associated > Plants > Roots > Nodule | place: Mexico: Nepantla... | reverse complement strand
GAAATTCTCAATTTGAATAACCTAAACCCTAATTCAGTATTCACTAAAGTAATGTAAGCACCATCCACGTAACTTACACGTGTCTGCCACATAAGCACCACTTAACGCTGTTTGGTAATATTTAACAAGACCATTTTGAATTTAAATTAGAGACCAAATTGAATTTTTTAAAAACTACTGTACCAAATTGACTATTAACTATATAAATATAAGAACGAAAAAGGTAATTAAAAAAAAAAAACTATTGGCTCCACGAAGCAGTAACCAAAATTAATAATAATTCTATTATTTATTTATTTATTTATTCATCCCTACACTAATAAATAAATGGTGCGTGCTCGCTCACTAGTTGTTGATGAAACTCACTCACCAGCTTCACTGTGAAGAAGAAGACGAAGCCATGCGTTTTTGCCCGTGCTTTGGATCCGACGAGGTGAGGGCGATCGCCGATCGCGACCCGGTTCTGCTGGTTTCGGGTATGGGCGGCTCCATTGTGAATTCCAAGCCCAAGACATTCGGGTTCACCACTCGGGTTTGGGTCAGGCTTCTGCTCGCTGACATGGAGTTCCGGAAGAAGATTTGGTCTCTTTACAATCCCAAAACAGGTCTACCTCTACTTCTTCTCTTTCCACCATTTATGAGTTTTCGGTTAAGTCGTTGTTGGTCTCGCAAATTGACGCCAACTCTCAGGCTACTGTGAAACGTTGGACAAGAAGTCTAAGCTTGTGGTCCCTGACGATGATCACGGTCTCTATGCGATCGATATTTTGGATCCATCGTGGGTGAGTCACTGGTTATAGATGCTTTTACTCGTAATTATTTTAGTTCTTTGGTGTGTTCTTGTGGTTGAGTGTTTCTCTTGTGTTGTGCGGCAGTTTACGAAGTGTGTGCATTTGACAGAGGTGTATCATTTTCACGACATGATTGAGATGCTTGTTGGATGCGGTTACGAGAAGGGAACCACGCTGTTTGGGTTCGGATATGATTTCCGCCAAAGCAATAGGTAATGCAATGAACTATGAACGTCGTTTCCTGATTTTTTCAGACTCTAATAGGAGAAAACATATAAATCAAGCGAATTTGGCATGTTCCATGACTTCAAGTCAACTTATGAATTATTTGGATAAATTTTTCCATAAACACTTACCTGAGAAGAAAATAGGAAATGAACTTCTTCTTTAAGTTAAAACTAGTCTTAGAATTTTATTTGGATTTAGGACTTATTTCGATCACCAAATTGACTTGTAAGATAAACTTTGTCTCCACTTATCTACTTTAATTTGCCCTTATCCGTGAGATCTAAGCAGTCATCCTTGAGGTTGCAATTAAGGCAACCCTCTACAATTAATGTGATTTTCCAATAATTAGCTTATGTTTAAGTTAAAAAGTAGCTTTTGCTTTTGGAGAAACTAATAGGAGAAAAGTTTTACAAATTAGTTTATGGATAAGTTAATTTTAATTTTTGGAGAAAATTATTTCATTTTTTTCTTTTTATTAGAGAAATTTACCCAAACAGGTCCTTATGCCCTAGTTTTATCGAATATGTCTCATTTAAATTTTCAAAAAGTCCACTCACACAAGTTGATTTCAATTTACAAGAGAAGTTCCTTTCATTTTACCATCTTGTCTTTTTCTGCTATAAATGCTTATGGAGGAGTTTAGGGTCTAACTTCACACTATGTATGTTGTTGATGGTAGGATTGACAAGTCAATGGAAGGTCTTAAACATAAGTTGGAGACAGCTCACAAAGCTTCGGGTGGAAGAAAAGTCAATTTAGTTTCGCATTCCATGGGAGGAATTATGATTTCGTGTTTCATGTCCCTTCACAGAGATGTGTGCATAATTTTTCTCAATGACCTCTTAAAATGTTTGTATTGTAACTATAGAGAGGGAACTTATATTGTAACTACTGGTTGTTTTCATTGTTCCTTGGCAGGTGTTTACGAAATATGTGAATAAGTGGATTTGCTTGGCTTGTCCTTTCCAAGGTGATTCCTTTGTTGTTGCGTGTTTTCCTTTCGTTTGGCCTATCTGTTATTTTCAGTAATCAGCAGTCAATTGTATTGGACTATTATAGGAAATTTAAAAACATTAGGTTTGCTTTATATAAACTTGCTCTTGACTATATCATATATTGAGTTTCTGAAAGAGAAGTTTCTGTAATCAATGAAAATGAATTCACTCCCCAAGAATTTGAGTTACCTCAGATTTATATATATAATTGGACACTAGCTTCTAACAGAAAGTACTGACAGAATCTAACGAACTCTAGGTTAGTTAGAGAATTCAACTGTCAAAGAAGCTACTAAATTACTACTGTATAAGTAAAGTATACTTGTGGAGTAAGACTATGCTCCAATACCCCTGCAAGCTCCTGAGGGGTGAGAAACATGCAAATCAACCACTCTGAGCTTGGACTGAAGAGCACAAAACCAAAAGGGAGAGAGAGCTTTAGTGAGAATATATGCACATTGATACACATGAACGGATTGGTACCAACAAAATTCTCATGAATGAAAAATAGGTCCAACACCATATGATACAGTCAATGTGAAACTCATAAGATGAAGTTGAAATAAATTCTTAACAGCGTGTAATTTATGGACAACCTGCTATTCTACAAATTTGTAAAACTACTTAATACTAATTGTCTACTCTTTGTACTCAAATAGATATTTTCATCTCATTGATTTGATTAGCATGGGCCCCATTAAAATCCATAATTTTATGGGTCTGTTCTTTATGAAGAACTTGTTTTTTTTTCTGACATATTTCCACGCACTGGATTGAAGTAAATACCGAGCCATGATTGTCTTCCAACATTAGTTGCTAAGAGAAACAAGTCTTTTCTTGTCGAGCTTTTTTAAACTATGGAACCTACTAAAAATATATTGATGTGATGAAAGTGTTAGAAAATGTGCAACTATGAATATATCGAAGCATTGCCAGTGCTCTGCATCACAACTGTAAAGAACTTAGGATTCTTTTCATTTATACGCATCTGTTTTCATTTTCCCAGATGTCTTAACCATCCATGCTTGAATATGAATTCCACATGAACAGGAGCCCCAGGGTGCATCAATGATTCTTTATTAACTGGATTAGAGTTTGTTGATGGCTTTCAAAGCTATTTTTTTGTGAAAAGGTGGACTATGCATCAATTGGTAAATTCTTGTTCCCAATTAGTTAGTTCAGTCACCATCTTTGAATTGAATTTTGACCATTGGGAAAATATTTTTCCGAGGACAGATTTCCATTGTATTTTCAAAAGTTTAAATCATGTCCTCATTGCAAAGGAAGGGGGCATGGTCCAGTTAAAATGAACTGCCTTTTCAAAGGAACGAGTTGGATGGTGACTTAGCTTTGAATCCCTTTGGAACTAGTGGATATGAGCTACATACGGGACAGAATGTCCAAGGGGTGCTGGACTTGCTTTCTGCTATGAAGATTCTAATGGCTTAGACCACTCCCCATGTATAACTTCCACACATTCTCTGAGAGTTTCTCACTACAATTAACCATTCTAACTTAGCTATCAAAGGCACCACACTGTGGAACCTCTCTGGCACCCATTACAATGATTCATCGATGTCTGCAGCTCATATCTATTGGTTCTTGAGATCCAAAGCCTGGTCAGAGCCCAATTCATTCCTTTAAACAGTCACAATTTTCTTGCTCTCTGTAACATGCTGTAAAACCACTAAGTTTTTTTGGAATGATCTTTTTTACACACTAGCTAGTGGAGTGTCCATCAGTCTATGAAATGTTGGCAAATCCATCTTATGAATGGAAAAAGCAGCCAGAAATTCTAGTCTGGCGAAAGCATACAAAGGACGGGGACAATAACAGCAATTTGGAATCTTATGGACCAACCCAGAGTATATCTTTATTTGAAGAAGCACTGAGGCATAATGAGGTAATCCATTTGAACTTTTCTTTAGGTTGATGAATGTAAAGATATGTGGGCATATATGCTTTTTAAAATATTCAAGGTTTTATATGATGACGTTTTGATTTTTCTTGTATGATTGCCAAGTAATTTGTTGGCATATGTTAATATTCTGCTTGTGGTTAGACTTGTTGTATTCTTGAGGTTTTTTCTTTCATGTTTCTTGTCGTATCTTTTCTCTGGTTTGGAGGATAACTTGTTCTCCCTTAGTTTTAGTTATCCATTTCTTTGTATATTTCTTTTTTTCTGTAAGAAAATCAATATTTCGAACTATACCATCCATGATTACACTTTTCTTTTTATATGTAAAAGAAATGTTATTAACGGAATATTAGTGATAACTAAATCTGATTAATAGATATATTACTGCATCAATTATTAAGGTGTTTTTGGCCTAATGGCTTAACTCCTTTGCGTTGCATGTCAGGTTCTTGAGTTAAGCCCCTAACCATTTGTGGCATGGCATTTCATGAGCTGAGCTGCTATGCCACACTGTCTTATACTGGTTGACCCACCTAGGCTCTGCAGTTTGTTTGACTACTTGCATATTCTTTTACCAGTTATGACCAATTGTGGTTATTAGATAAGAACTGAACAGACCTTGGATGAGTTCCAGGGTCAATCAGGAAAACTGGTTGTTTTGATCTGGTCCTGTTCTCAGGACACTGGCTGTAGCTCAGGTAACCTCTCCTTGAAGGAAGATCTGAAGTCAGCATGATGTTTTTTCACTTAGTAAGCTAAGTAAATGTCATTATGCAAATTTTATCTCTAATGCCAAGAAAGAAATGATTGTGTTAGTCATGAAAACCATACAATATGACAGATGTTATCTTTCCTTTTCTAATCTAATACAAAAAATGATTTCTCATGCAATTTTCCTTTTACTTGTACAAAGGACTTATGGTGTTATTTTTGCAGCTAAGTTATAATGGGAAAACGATATCGCTGCCCTTTAACTTTGATATCCTTGACTGGGCTATTAAAACACGACAACTTACCGCAAATGCTACACTGCCAGATGGAGTCAGCTTCTATAACATTTATGGGACATCATTGGACACCCCTTTTGATGTTTGGTATGTGATTAAATTGTTGTTGGAAAATAGTACATCTATAATCCAGAAGCATTAATTTAGATTTTTTTTTTTTTTTTTTACTGAAGCGTTAATTTAGGTTGAGAGATAAGAAAATTGGTAGAAATTGGATCACCTTGATATTGGAATGTTTATCCTCCCTACAACTTTGATCTGAATTTACGGAGCCCCATAACCAGTTTCTTATATTTTCCCATTATCTGGACTTCTTTTTATTATTGAAGTTTAAAACCCTTTTTCATAATTTTGGTCTACATAAGAAGGGGAATCTTATCATTAGCATTTGAGCTTGATAAAAAAGAAGGATAATCTTATCCTCATGAGAGTTTAGATGCAATTTACACTTCTAGATGTTCAAAGGTTTCTATACTATGTTTGCTTATGACATGTCCTGATTTTCGTGCTTAATGCAGTTATGGTTCGGAAGATTCTCCAATTGAGGACTTATCCGAAATTTGCCACACAATGGTGAGTCACTTAAATCTCTTACATGCCAAAGAGGAAGACCGCTAATGAGACTCTTCTATCTTCAATCTTTAAAAATAGTTCATTGATTCTGCATCGTTTTATTATATCTTTACTGAGAGGCTAGTATTTGCCACAATCCTAAATTTTAGACCAGAAAATCCTGAATTCTAAATTTAAACATAAATCAATTCTTGCTCTTGGGAATTAGGGCTTCCTCTACAGACTGAATAAAAAACTATTAACAAGAACATTATTACTTTCTTCTAAAAAAATCAAATCTTCAAATGATTGCAGATCTACTTTTATTGAAAATTAATAACTCAATACTCATGAGTGATCTCTTTGGTGCCCCTATGATGGACCATTTGAGGTATGCAAAGGGAAAATTTGGGAATATTCACTAATCACCATACCTACTACAAAAGGTATAAAGATGTGAAATTTGAGTTTTACTAAAACAACCTTCATATAAATTACTAAAAAATAAACCTATCTTGCTATATCCTATTCATATCATCATCACCTAATTAAATTATTCAAATTTAATTTCTTATACAAATAAACCTAAATTAATTGATTATAATCTCAATCCCGTGCAAATTATAAATAATCAATCAACATTATCGATCAAAAGTTTAAAAAGGCCATATTAAAATCAATTTGTTTCTAAATTAAGTTTTCCTTACAATAATCTAAGTTTAAAAGCATTTTTCAATTTCAATCAAATCCTAATTAATAAAGTAAACGGTGATCAAACTAATACTAGTATTGAGTGTATATAATAACAATATAATTGGAATAAATTTGTTATATTTAAAATGAGGTGTTTACATGAGTTTAAGTCATGTTACAACATCCAAGCCTAACAAAAAGGGAAATTAATCACCAATATTTTAATTAGAGAGTAATTTCTTATGATCACTAGTTGATCTGTGATGAATTTAGGATCTTGTTTACCCATAAAAAGTTATATAAAACATCTCCCTGGGTCTGAATCTATAAGAATCATAATGGGCTAAGTTCACGACTTATCTTTGCTGTTCTCCCTTAAGCGACCAACATTCTGAATTAAACAACCAACATTCTCACTTAAACAACCAACATGTCTCGTTTAAACAAAATTAATGTGGCTTCGCATAAGCGAGCAGAAACCATGTTTTAAGCAAAAGTCTCTCTTCATATCTTCTAGAGCTCGCCTAAGTGAGAAGATCTTTGCTTTAAGTGAATCTTCTAATGCTGCTAGATAAAATCTTCTCTCTTGATCAAATTTTAACTATTTTTTTATCTCACTTTCAACAAACCATAAAGTTGCTCCATTTACTAACAACGATAAAAAAAAAAATCTAAAAATAAAATATTTTTTTAACAATAAAAGTCCAAAGGCTTAGAATCAATGGAAGGTTGAAAGACCTATGATCTCATTTCTTCGTTTCTGTTTGTTAGAAATGTATGAAAAACAACAAGACTTGTTTTGTTTTTTATTGACTGAACAATTGGGAAAAGCTCCCTAGAAAGCAGTATCCTGGCTCTGGATGTTTTGAGAAGTCTGGAGCCACTCCTTATTCTACTTTATCATTCACCAAAAGTCCCTAACTTGCAGAACTTAACGGGTCTGCACACCTCCCAGTACCCAAAGGCTTCAGTTCTCTCAACTTTGACTAGTGATCTCTCTCTTCTCCACTTTTATTTTTAGGTAACATTCCTTATTTCTTGAACCAACTATCCTAACTAATTAACTAACTAAAGGGTATTCATCCCTTAGCCAACCAATCTGTGGCTGCTGAAATAAAGTCCCATTAGTTTTCCAACTGATTGAAGCATGGTGACCAAGCTAACCAAACTTCCGCTGAAAATAATTTAAATTGTCCTGGGACAGAAGCAAATATGCGAGTGCCTCCATTCATTCTTCTCTATTTCTCTGTTTCCTCCTGAGGCATTTTTGGCCATGGAACATAGTGTTTCATGTTGCAGCTGAAGGTTATCAAGGTCATCCACCTTAGTCTGCTGGGTGATCCACCAGCATCTCACATCTGAAACATATGTTGCACAATATATTGAATGGGGAGGATGATAGCTACCAATCAGGCTGGACAAGAACATGGAGGAGGGTGGATCAGAATGCGGTGAAGTAAAGGGTAGTTCTTGCCTCTTGGACATTTAAAGGTGGATTTACCCACCTTTGATGGGAAGGTGAAAGGGGATATAACTTGAAGTGTAACAGTTGAGTGTGATGTTGACCCATTGCAACTCTTTTAAAGAAGGTTCAGTGATCAGGTACCACAACCCTTGAGATGGATAAGCACCCATGCATTTAGGGAACTCTCCCTTAGAAGCTAGATGTCAAAGGGGGATAACTAAGCTGATTAAATATTTCAACAAGCATCATACCTTATTCAATGTGAGACTTTGTTCCATGTATGGCTGCAGAAGTCTTAGAGAATGGATAAAATTCTGATGCTATGGTCTGAAAGCATATAAAAAATTACATTGTCTGTTGGGAAGTTTACAGTAAGCCAAAGTACGAAGGGGTTTGGAAATTCATGTAAAAAAATATTGGGTATTCCCATGGAACTAGCTACGAATGTTGACTAAGATTTAGATCAAAATGGTTAGGGTGCCAACCCACAATGATCGGTGACTTTATTCTCAGGGATATACTTCTTGAAAACCGTTGATTTCTTTGGGATTTGTCATTGTCTCGTATAAAATTTAAGGAGCACAGTTAAACGGGGAATGTTCCTTTCTTAGGGTTCTTTTTGCTTCCATAATCTATCCTTTATACACAGTTCCCCTTAAGTTCTTATTAAAGGTCCTCACATTTCTTGTAATTTTCACTGTGATAGGAACCTTGTGATAGGGAAACTAGTCAATTAAAGTCCGTTATGCTTTTACTTGATTTTAGTCATTTTGTCCTCTGCTCCCACTCAGATAGGTATGGATGTTGGATTCATCTTGTGTATTTCCTTGCATGTCCTTTTTTCTGAGTTTCCAGTTCATCATGGTCATAATAATTGAAGCTACCTTTTGACAAGCTCTGGGATGTCCAAGACTTTATTAGATGTTGCTAATTTATAGACTTCGGGCAGCCCTATCTCCTTATGTCCTTACCTGTAGATACTTGAAAAGAGAAGAACTCAAAATTATCGGATTATGATTCTATACAAGCTCAAAGCCATATTTATAAAATTAAACTTGTTAAAGGAAAGATGGAAACTATGAACAAGATAGACTTATTAATGGAAAGATGGAAGCTAGGAATAGGCTAAACCTACTAAGGGGAAGATGGAATTATAAATAGGCTTAACCCAGGAGTGAAAGACGGAAAATATAATATTTCCTGTAATAATTACAAATATAATATGAATATATAGAGAGATACTCTCATAAATTAGTGCCTATTTACAGCACAACTTTAGTTTCCTTTTTTTTTTTTTTTCTTTTAAGGGTTTTGATAAAAATAAGGAGGCTATGATTCCGGCTGCTGCTTTTGTAGTTCCTTCAATATATTTAGTTGGAGAGAAATGTGCATATTTCCCTTGCATTGTTTTAATTAATTCATGTTAGTTTCAAGGGAATAACTGGTGTGAAAGATATTAAATTTTTTTACTTATTTTATGCAATTTTGACTCTGTATTTTCTTTTTGTTCCTAGGATATAATTCTCTCATTTCTTGCTAATAATACGTTGTTGTGTGTGCATGTATTAAGAAATTTTCTCCTCTATGTTTTCAGCCACAATATTCTTATGTCGATGGAGATGGAACAGTTCCTACTGAATCTGCGAAGGTACTCTCTCCGATCTTTCTGTATTCTGTAGAACACTTACCTGTAGCCATATTGAATTTTTTTGTAAACTGCTTTGAGCAGAGCTGTAATGCTAAACCAGATAGATATGCGTATGGAAGTAGTCCAAAGAGAAGGGCATTTGTTTGAACTATGTGATGTTCTCATTATATATTACTTCCAAATTTATCTTCTGATAGCAATTACTTATCAGTATTAATTTGTGGAGTTCTTGTCTTTTCATATTACAGGGTGATGGACTGAAAGCCACAGAAAGGGTGGGAGTTGCTGCTTCTCATCGTGGAATATTACGAGATGAAACAGTATTTCAACTTATTAAAAAATGGTTGGATGTTGAGCCAATGGTTAGTAAGCAATCTAAAACATCTAAAGTTGCAGATGCTGATCCAATCGTGCATATGGCTCTATAACTTGTTACTTTCGTTCCTCATTTACCAAATGAAAATGCCATTCCTTGCTTCTAAGAAAAAGGAAAAGAAGCTTAAGAGAGACCTAAAGTACGGGTCTTAGTGCAATAAATAATTTGGTGCATGTTCGGGTAATCTAAATTGCCTAGCTATATTGTAACTTCATTGTAATTTTCACTGTAAACTTTAGGGTAAGTGACCCATTTGATTCTTAATGTGACATGTTATCTATTTATTTATTGAAAAAACAATATTTATTCTAGTACTGTGTATGTAAAAAATAATGCAAATTACGTTTTTTGTTAAGTTTTTTGAGATTATTGTGTCATTAAAATATAATGGCATGGAAGTATGATATTATGGAGCAATTTGATTTTTTTTTTACATTTAAGGATTAAATTAAAATTTTAACTTTTTCAAGAATTAAATTGACAGTCATATATTCAAAGACGAATTTGATAATTTATTTTAGATTTTATTATTGGGCTGTGTACTATATTTAGTGGTTAGAAAGCTAATTGAATCTAATCATATCCATTCCCTCAACATGCTAAAATGCTAATTTTACTTTTTTGAAATAAAAAAGTAAAACTTAACATGTTAAAAATAAAAGGAATTAAAAAGGACTTAATTGAAATATTAAGTTCATAGTTTAACAAAATAACTAAGGTTGTTTCTCCTGCATCCCAACAAATGACTTTCTTCACCCTATCATTCTTCGAAAAGATTGTTTTATCCCTTTTAAAATAACTTTCGAATTATTTTTTTCAGAATACTTTCTAGAACACCTTTAATTAATTTTGTATTTATTATTCTGAAAATTAAAAAAATGTGTTCGGAAAAAGATATTTTGGAATGATGTTTTATATTTTTTATTTTAGAAAGATATTTTGCTTACAGAATCTCTATTCCAAAAATATTTTTTGTTTATGGAATCCTTATTTTGGAATCATCCAAAATTATCAAAGATAATTGTGGTATTGCATAGAATGTAGAGGTGCAGGAAGAAAAATATATGGATAGAGGAAGAAATACCCAATAACTAAACCTTAAAAGTATAGTTTCGTTGCGTAGGAGTTAATGACGTCGACGATGGGCCCTTTATTGGCTGCTTCTTCCTGCACCTCCATACCTTCTTCTCTCACCCCCAGATTTTTGTATTTCCAAAACTACCCCTCTGTAATATTCTGGATTACATAATCCGGAAGTCATTTTTTAAATTTGTAATTAGCTTCCGGATTATATAATCCAGAAATCTTTTTTCAGATGCATGATTACTTTATGTATTACATAATCCGGAAGTCTTTTTTAACTTCCGGATTATGTAATCCGGAAGTTTTTTTTCAAATGTCTTTTCGGATTACATAATCTGGAAGTTATTCTATGGGGGTGGCACAAGAAGGACAAAAATGTATTTTCATGTTGTGTATGGAGGTGTCAGAGGAAGATATGGAGGTGCAGGAAGAAACAGTCCCCTTTATTTTATGGTGTCTTTAGAAGAGAAAGATAATTAATCCGTTCTATTTAGGAAATTACTTCTTGCACCCACCTGATGTTTTTGAACCTGCATCCAATGCCTCATCTAAAATGATAAAAATATTATTTTTACTTTTAAAATGTGGATCAAAATAATTCTGAATTTGATATTCCAAAATATATTTCTAGATTTTGATTTCCAAAATACTTATCTAAATTCTGGAATCCCTATCTTAAAATATGTTTTTAAAATAATTTTTTTATTTCAAATTATTTTTCCAGAATATGATTTTGGTTTTCCAATTTATTTCTGGAACAAAAAAAACTATTTCAGAATGTATTTTTTAATTTCAGATTTTTAATTCCAAAATAAAAAATAATTTTAAAAATTCAAAAGTTGATTAAATACATGTCAAAAATCATCCGAAGCAGGAATCGATTGCCCTATTATTCGAAAGTTTGATGGATCAATATGCAACCTAAAATCCCTAAAACACTTTTAAACTATTTGAAGGCAAAAAGGTTATACTACTCTACACTTCCCTTTGCTGCTGTGAGACTAATTATTTTCTTTCATGGGAGAACATTTTTCTTACTGCAACCCATAACTTATTCTCTTATTCTTATAATATATAAAACACCAACATATAT
>Ga0123341_1004894_pt1 | contig 11850 bp, 7 predicted proteins | sample Turbeapinknodule_FD_89959 | JGI IMG/M metagenome (GOLD analysis project Ga0123341, IMG submission 89959) | Root nodule microbial communities of legume samples collected from Mexico - Turtle bean Mexico pink nodule | ecosystem: Host-associated > Plants > Roots > Nodule | place: Mexico: Nepantla... | reverse complement strand
GGCATACAAAATGTAGTTTGTCCTAAAATATTTTATAACTTATTGCATAAGCAATATATATAGATAACAAAGATCAATAAAATATGTCAATCTTTTAATGGAAAATTTATTATATATTAAAAAATAAGCTAATGTTTAATACAGGTAGCACTCAATATTAACAATATATATAGATATATAGATTGATAGATAGGTTATTAGGATCCTATTGCTGGGTATTGACTTGAGTCCCACACTGGAGGTATGAAGTAAATCTAGTGTGCAGTTTCCAAGGCCTGGGGTCTCTAATTGCTAAGGCTGGCTTCTGTTGTGTGATTTTCCCAGGGTTGTTTTAGTTAGAAGAAGAAATGGTGAATGATTATTTCCTTGAAAAGTGATCTCATTTGAATCTACATGGATTTATAATAAGATCAATGTAAAATAGCATGCTTCTTGGTGAAGGACCCATTGATATGAAAGTTTCCTCATTTTGATCATGAAAATTTTGGATTTGGCCAGATTTTGTACGAGTTTAGAACTGCTTCCATATTGAATTTATTTTTTAATGAAAGTCAAAGATTTGGACCCTACAGTTATTGCCTGTTTGATTACATTGTCATCAATGTCCGTTTAAAACTGAATCAGATGTTAGAACTGCTTCCACATTTTTCGATATGCACTTAGAGGCTTAGAGTTTAATTAACCGTTACATTGAGTCAGATACCATGAGTTGTCTCATGGAATAAGAGTCGGAAGCATTACCCTAGTTTTGGACTCAGTTGATGATCTCAACTCAAAAGATATTTGTATTCCTGTCAAGAAGCTTAAGTAAATATTATGCTTCTAACCTTACGCTATTGCAATTTGTTATAGATATGAGAAGGATATGCTTGCATTTACAGGATGCAGTCACAATTTGACTGCAGAAGAAGACGAAGAACTGAGACAGATGCGATATGAAGTCAGTCACTGGAAGGAGAAGGAGATTAATGGGACTGAGAGGAGATTGCTAGGAGGTTGTCCATTAACTCCAAGGGAAACCTCCCTTTTGCTTAAAGCATTGGGTTTTCCATCACACACCAGGATTTATCTGGTAGCTGGAGAAGCATTTGGAAGAGGGAGTATGAAATATCTCAAGGATGATTTCCCCAACATTTTCTCTCACTCCTCTCTGTCCTCTGAAGAAGAGTTGAATCCTTTCAAGAATCATCAAAACATGTTGGCTGGTATAGACTATGTTGTGGCCCTAAAGAGCGATGTTTTTCTTTACACTTACGATGGAAATATGGCAAAGGCCGTACAAGGTCACAGGCGCTTTGAAAACTTCAAGAAGACCATCAATCCAGACAAGTAATATATTCCTAACCTATTTCTTCTTTATTTGGTCAAGCATGATGATTTGGTGATATGCATTTTAGATCTCTGTTAACTGATTCTTCTTCATCATTCTCACCAGTTTATTTCAATGGTTGATGCAGGATGAATTTTGTTAGTCTTGTTGATAAGTTGGATGAAGGAAGAATTTCATGGAAAAAGTTTAGCTCCAAGGTAAAAAAACTGCATTCAGACCGAATTGGTGCCCCATATCCAAGGGAACCTGGAGAATTTCCAAAGCTGGAGGAAAGTTTTTATGCAAATCCTCTGCCAGGATGTATTTGTGAAACAAGATAGCAGTAGAGACTCCCCTCAGGGTTGTCTGTCTTATGATGGCATGGCAGAGCTGCAATCAAATGACACTGGCTGTCTGATATTTTCCATACTTCTGTCTTGCGGAGATAGCAATGTGCTGGGCTGTCTGGTAAGGTGCTATTGATTTCCTGGCTGTTGGGATAAGATTACAAATAGCTAAGGTGGGGGGATAAGAAACTGAGATTCCTAGCAGCAGTATTAAATATAAGGATTAAGCACGAGCAGGCCAGAGTACCACTGTCAATACATGCAATAGAAATTAAACACCATACCTTTTTAAGCCAACCTCATCTCTAACCACACTTATGAATGGTTTTTTCTTTCTTTCTAGATTATATTTTATTCATTGCTTGTACTAATAGCAAGATAAGGGGGTTGGGACTGAATAAGTTGTATTCTTGTTGTACAATAAGATTAAAAAATAGAAATCTATAGTTTCATTGATTTTTTAAACAGGTTTCTTTAGAAAAGTAGTACCAGGAATGTACTCTTTTAATATATTTCTTTTAATAAATTGTTTATTATTGTGAGAAACTCGTGGAGTTCACTAAATGAAGCTGAACTCTATGTAAATTTTATCAAATAATATCTCTCCATTATAAAATAAACTTAGTAATAAAAATCTTCAGCTTTCAGCTCCTTGTGTGTCTCTAGGTGGTGCAGTATTTATTACTTTTAATTATGTGACTTAAAAAGGTTAAAAAAAACTATTATTTTGAAACAAAAATAACAAAAAAGTGGAATGACTATTATTTTAGGATAGAAGTGCATCTTGAAAAGGTGAGTCGGAGACCTTTTCGCTAAATAATAAAAGGGGTGTCAAAAAACTTCATTAGAATCTATAAACTACGTTAAAAAAAACTTATTGAATTTCTTTTTTCCTAGGGAGTTGACAGAGCATGTGTTTTATTTAAATAATACTAAGATTCTAGCAAGTTTTAATTAATATTGCAGAAGTATGGTAACAAAACATTCCTTATTATTGTATAAAATAGAAGACCTACTGTACTTAGTTAGAAGTTGGCTTCATTAATTTTTTGAAAAGGCCAAGTTGTGGGATTGCAATGGCAAGTCGAAGTTTTACAATCATTATTCATAAAAATATACACGAGAAAAGGCCACATTAAATTCATCTCAGATCAATTTTCTCAAGTACAAATCATCTGCCTTCAACTGAAACTTGATAACGATAAAAATGACAACAACCACCAAACCATCTCAAGTTTTATTCTCAACTACAAAGCTTGCTGAAAGAAGAGTCCTACCTAAACATGCATGCTAAATCCAAATGTAGACCAAGGCGATATAAATAAACTTAAACATGAGATACAACGTGCTTGAGTTCAGTCTCTTCCATGGATAACTATCCATGTTTTAGCCTGAACCTCCAAGAACACCCTTAAGCTTCTTCACCAGAGCAGCATCAAGGAAAGTGGTTTCCACTATCAGTGGTGTGGGGAAATTACTTTTGAACAAAGCAAAGTCCAGAATTTGCAGACCAGGATTGGAGCTACTGAAGCTAACAATAGCCAGGGCTGAAGAACCACCTGCATTGATTTGGAAGTGCAGCAAGCCTTGAGGGAATACCATAACATCCCCTTTCTTAAGAGTTTTGAGGTAGACAGTGTTGTCAGATGAAATGAATCCCGCCAGGATGCTTCCTTGTATCACAACAAGTAATTCTGAAGCTCCAGGATGAGTATGGAGTGGTATAACTCCACCTGCTGCTAAGTCCAAGCGGGCTGCGGATATACCAAGGCCATTGACACCAGCAAACTGAGCATCAAATGCAGGGGTCACTGCAGCTTTGATAATGTTTGAGGTGTTACCAGCAATGCCAAGGCCACTGTAAGCAAAATCATCTGCTGTGACCTTTGAAGGCTTCTTGCAGGAGTATCCTGCAGGACCAATAGGACCTGCATGATCCGCCACGCAGAAATCTAGGACAGAAGCATGGGAGAAGGAGAAAAGAGAGAAAACGAGGCAGATAATGAGAATCATCGCTTATTGTGGATTGGAATGTTCTCACCTTATAAATCTGATGCAGTATTTATAAGTGTTTGGTTGGTTAAATTATATATAATTTGAGGGGAGGGTATGGACCTCTTTTTAGCATGGCCATTGAATTGTTTCAATATGGATAGATTTTTCTCACCTATGGCCATAAACGACATAATTTGAGCTTGGATTGCTGCATGTGAATGTCAATTGTTTTCGTAGATAACAAGGACCTACTTTTTGTTTGAATGTAAAAGGAACACAAGCATCTTTCGAGTATCTTCTTTTACTGTGAAAGATATTATTTCAAGTGCTCTATTTTGCATGCCTGATTATTGGTAATCACCTAAACTAAGATCACTTTCTGGTAATGTGGTTCTTAAGTGAACATTGAACTACCAAGCTCATGGTGATATTGATATTATGCAGAATTTAGTTTACGAAGGAACAGGAATGACAGTAAAAGAAAGCACTGGGGTTTAGTGTAAAATGATAATGTAGTATTTGGACACAACAAAAATGCATTGTTAATTTTTCGTCAACTGTGTTATGTATCCAATGTATTTTCATTTTCCCAACCTTAACATTATCAACTACTCAACCAATAGATTGTTTTTGTGTCATTAATCTCTGCAATCTATTTCATCAACAAGAGTTCCATTGAGTAATGTTTCCTCGTCTCAACTTGTGTCTGGATGAAGTGACCACACAGATGAAATCACAATCAGTGTAAGTATAATAATTTATTACCTCATATGCGGGTAAGTGTCATGAAGAAGACTTTAATTGTGTGATTTAGGAAGATATTTGATGTTTTCAGTGTTGTATGAGTATATATCATCCATATCCAATGGGTTTCATTGCTCCATTTGATTGAAGCATAGTTTAGATATATAGATTTTTTTTTTGTTAATTGTTCAATTTTAGTGCTCGAGACATACTTTAGTGATGCTTCCAACGCTAAATATTTCAGAATCAACATTATAACATGGGTAAGTTAGAGCAATGTCGATTCTTGGACTCTATTGAGTGTTTTCAAGAAACTGTAAATATGGATCCTACTCAGATGCATGAAGATTTTTTTTCTTGTGACCCTTGAAATGGTGGATATGGATTTAAGGCATCAAAGTGTAAAACTTGTCAAGGACTAAATTGATAGTGTCTATCAAAACTATCATTTAGCCACTTGATTAGCAATAATCAGGGAATTCTTGAATTTAGCGTTTGCTTTAGGATTTTGAGTGAACTCATTCAATTTATCTTACTATTTGAAACAACCGCTGCACATGCCACAATTAGCTTTTACTATCTAAATAGAAACATTTGGAGACTGAACAACATTTTATCTTTTCGCATACTCTCAATCATGATCTGCAAGAGTGACGCAGTTTCTGTACACTTACTATTTTAGGTTATCAAATAGACAGTCATTCTTTACTTTTCTACTTATAGAACATCAGAGTGTAAATGTAACGTTCATTCCCAGAAAGAATAAGAAAATCTGAAAATGAAGAACTTGTGGTCCTCAGCAACATGGCAAAAGAAAGAGATTAAGGCATAAAAAGACATTTTGACAGCTACCCTTTCTGCAAGTCTTGTTTGTGTGTCAGCATGGATATTAAGCAAGGACATGAATGTGAGGTTGCCTTACATTCCCCATCTTCTAGGGAACCCGGCAAAAAGTCAACTTGGTGTTCCCCTGACCTGCAACTAAGAATGAATAAAGATCTTCATTTAATTGAATCATCTTAGCAATTACCATTCTTTTGTTCAATGCTCCCTTCTCTACCATATTGAAAATCTGCTATAGAGATGCAATGTTTGTTGGGTACCCAAAATTACTGATAAGAATAAGCATGTCATTGAGAAATCAACAATCACTCTTTTAAGAAGATTCATTTTGACTTTAAATTGAACCTTACAAAATCAACATGTAAGGAGAGATTCAAAGTCACTTAAGATTAGAAACTTATAACAGATGGAGATCATATAATCAACAAATTTTTAATGAGATAAAGTGAGATTTGTATTTAGTTATATTATAAATTGAACTTAGTTTATAGATTTTCAAAGAGACTCCATACCAAATTCAAGAAAAAGTGTACTGATATCACTTTCACTGTCATAACTTGAATGTCCTTGTCGATTGTGTCTGTGAGATGTTGCCAAGACAACCATTGCAGGACAAGCTACACTTTCAGAGATATTTGAATCCAAAATGGACGTCTGAAAAAAAAGGTGAACGTTGCTCATATGTGTACAAATTACTGATGAGCTGCCATGCACTTACCTTACCCATGTCTTTCATTTTTTCAAATCCACTGAGTTAAATATTTTGCAATGATTCTAAGTTTTTCCCAGAAAGTTAAAATTATTTATACATAAATCAGTTTATGAAAGTTTAGGTTTTAACTAAATGTTTATGTTTTTTTAACTCATAAGTAAATTAATTTTTATGAAAAAAATTACTTCATTTTTTTCTCTTATTTTATTAAAAGTCTTTTGGAAGATGTTTACTAAAAAATACTTAAATCTTTGAAGACTTATCTTCTACTCTGGCGGTCCCTATATTTAACGTTGAGATTTTTTTGTTTTATTTTATTTATATTTCTACATGACAAGTAAAATATTTAAAATTAGGCATTGTAAAATATAATTGACGAAAGAGAATTTAATAATGTTTTAGATTTTAAAAATGACAATTAAAATTAAAGTACTTTAAAAATTTGGCACTAAGAATAAAACAGAAAAAGTATACTCAATAATAAAATAGGGAGAGAGACTGAAGTAAATTTGTTTATTAGTTAAAATTAATTTATATAAAAAATAATTTGTATTAATATATGGAGCTCATTTTAGAATTTTTAAAAAATAAGAATTGTAAAGGAATAAAATGATAGAATGGGCCAATAAAAAGAACAAATCTTCCGATCAAAGTCACGAGTGTTTTTCACACACTGAATGTTGGAGTCAGCATCAGCGGACAAGAGAGGGTCACATGATACTCTAGCTATGGGTCCTTGCAATAAAATCAACAATTTTCATATTATTAAAATATTTTTTTAATAATTATTCAGTTTTGATTAAATTGTTAAATATTGATTATTATCATTCCTTTGTATGCCAAAATGAAATCAAAGAAACATTTTTTTTTTATTGTATCTTTAATAATTTATTAGAAGTATCTTTTTAAAAATGTAAATAAGACAAACATGATTAAAGAAAGGATAGTCAATATGTTTTAAAATTACAAAATCATTTTATGTGATGCATAAAATATTAATTATATACATTAAACCAGTAAAATACGATTATAATTATTAATTTTTTAAAATATTTGTAGAACTTGTTCGAAAATCTCATAAGTTTGCAAGATGAACCAAAGGATTTTTGGGATGAAATAATTTTATAAAAAAAAAAAAAAAAAAAATAATTTTACCAATTAATTTTTTTTGCATTATTTAAAATAAAAAAAAAAAAAAAAACAGATTTTAACGGTAATTAATCTTACTATATACCACGTTTAATTCGTAATAATAACCAATATTTTTACTAACACGATTTTATGAGAACGATGTTTTACACTATTGCAATTTGAAGTATTGTTTATGTTCTATCTTTTATTGTAATAAAAAAGTTATATATATAAATTGGGTGATTGAATAGCAGTGAGGGCGTGCAAATATAAAAAGGCTTTCATGTTTCTATAAGACAGGCCCATGATTAATAGAATAGATTATTTATTGACTACAGTTGTAACCTATCAACAAGTCGCTTTGGCCGAGTGGTTAAGGCGTGTGCCTGCTAAGTACATGGGGTTTCCCCGCGAGAGTTCGAATCTCTCAGGCGACGTTTCCTTTTTATTTTCTCCTCAAAAACTTGTTTAAAAAATGCATTGTGCAGGAGAAATATATTTTGCAATTTCTTTCTTTTTTGAGTATAGTATATGAAAGAAAAATACATATCGAATATTAAGAATGTAAAGTGCATATAATTCATTGAAACAATTTTTTAAAAATTACAGAAATAAAAAGATTAAGTTTAATTTGGTAGTTAATTTGTATTCAGGAAAGGATAATCTGTGTAACCTATGACAGGATGTGAGGTGTAAAAGGTGTTCCTGTTGTAGTTGGTGAGAGGTGCATTCAGCTTGAGCTTTGAAACCAAGTCAGGATTGGAGATGAAAAGACGACCAAAGGAAACCAAGTCAGCATGGCCTTTAGCCACAGCTTCCATTCCAGAGTCCCTGCTAAAGCCACCACTGCACATCAATGTTCCTTCATAACCCTTTCTCCACTCCTCCATCAAATTAACACTTTCCTCTTCACTCTCTCCCAAGCTTCTTTTCTCAAGAAGGCTGAATCGAGGCTGAGTAACATGAAGGTAACTCAGTTTTCTCCCCTTTTCTCTCTGGATTTTGTTCAGTCTCTCTATCACTGCTAAGCCTAACCCAAGTGGGTCAGAGTCAAAGGCATCCATGTGATCAATTGCCGGTGAAATTCTCACACCAACTCTTTCTGCCCCAATGCCAGAAACAACACCTTCAACCACCTCCATCAGGAACCTGCACCTGTTTTCTACTGATCCACCATATTCATCTGTTCGATCATTGATTCCATCCTTCAGGAATTGATCAATGAGATACCCATGAGCCCCGTGAATCTCGATTCCATCAAAACCTGTGCTAGTATATATAATATGTCACATTTCATCATCATCATATATATGTATCTATATGCATGCCTTGATATTGAAAAGGTTGATGTTAATTACTGTGTCAGTGAAACAAAGTACAACTTAATTAACCTGCTCGAATTGCATTAATTGCTGATTGGCGATAATGCTGCACTACTTCAGATATTTCAGCAGTGGTAAGTGCGTGAGGCTCTGAGAACACGCCATGGGACCCATCTTGTAGGAGAATCTTCCACTTTTCTGATATGGGTTTGCTGGTGGACGAAATAGGTGCTGCCCCACCAGGCTGATACACTGTTTCATATGAACTCAAGGTGCTAAATGAGTGAAAAGCTCAACAAAAGTCAATGTCATATAAAAAAGCATAATTAAGGATGGGATGGAATTGATCATGATGCACATATCTGTGTGCAAAAATAAGAATCATTCTTTCATACGCGTGCATATACGTTTCAATGCAAAATCTATGAAATTATTGTTGTAACCTGTTAAAGTCTATGAATTAATTGAGTTAAAAACCTAGAATATGAACACTAAAGAAGCATATGCATTTTACCTGGATTTGATGCACGACCAACATGCCAAAGTTGACAGAAGATGATGCTGCCTTTGGCATGCACGGCATCGACAACATTTCTCCATGCTTCCACTTGTTCATCAGAGTATATTCCGGGAACGTTAGGAAACCTGCGCATCAACACCACCACTTACATATATTTTACTTACTACTCACTGCTCAGATCGTGCATCAAACTATAATCAATCATAAACTCAGTAAAAAATACTACATGAAAAATTAATTGCAATAACAAAGAATAGTAGGGACTAAAAAACATCAATTCTTTTACGGTTATATTAATCAGTTTTGGAGAATAACGATTAAAAAATAAAAATATTTTTTGTTGAATATATAATGTTTAATATTATCAAAATATCTTTTACAAAACAAAAAATAAACAGAAATTTGTATTAATTAATTGCTTAATTATTACCCATAGAATAGAGGTTACTTAATTGGATTTAAGTATAAAAAAAGATGGATTATGGTTTCAGTTATCACGTAATAAAAATTTTGCAAACATTAGATGATGGTGTTGGTGAGATGCATATATTCACTCTGTTTGTTATTTAACTTCTATTACTTAATTTATTTTTAATTGTGAGAAATGTTCCTATTTTGCAAATACATTTGCAACTCATGATTGTTATGAAACCTCAATTCCTTTACAGTAGGCAGGGTGAGGAAGTTAATATATAGCAATGAGAGATATAAGAGAGTTTATCTCTAACAACAAATCAATAGATAAAAAAAATAGATAAAAAGATAATCAATGTCAAAACTGATGACTAGGGTGTTATTTTTTTTCTTAACAGATGCATATTTTTTCTTTATAGTTTTAGTTGGTATTTACTTTAGCTTATATTAGTTTGATTGGATCTGTTTTTTCTTTTGAAATTGTGAAATTTTAAATTAGGTCCATATGTGAATTATATGTAATGGAATCTGTTTTTCAATAAACTATATTTATTTTTTTTATAAGGATTAAAGTATCTTTAAATACTTTTATTTTTTATTTGTTAATAAAAAAAATTAGGGTGTTGATCAACTATTCAAATTAATCATACAAATCATGGTAAGTGTAACTCAACAGAAAAAATATAAAACAAATAAATGAAAGCCAGAAAATTTGAAAACAATGATTTGAATCTGATTTAGGTTTAACCAATGGAATTCTGTAGAAACCTCTCCTTAAAAATACTACCTGATTTATGAGCCCCAATGGAATGGTGTGAAGAAAATTGATATGACATCAGAGAAATGAGGGGTATTGTTTATCACTGAATTAAACAACAGTAGAAAGATAATAATAATGGGAAGAGATTAGAAGAATGTACCCAGAAGAAGTGGGAGAAATGGAAGTGCCTTCAGTGATGAGAAATCCACCTGGAGTTGATCTCTGAGCGTAGTACTCTGCATGCGCGGCGTTTGGAATCCCCTGCAACGCTCTGCATCTTGTCATGGGAGCCAACACCACCCTGCACCAAACCTAAGTCAGACAATTGCTTCTTCAATTCATAGATTTAAGAAGAAGGGTGATGAAAAGTGTGAGTGACCTGTGAGAGAGGTTGAATTTAGCCATATTGTAAGGAGAAAAAAGGGTGGGGTTATCTGCCATTGTTGAAAGAAGAGAAAGAGATGAAGGTGGTGGAGGTTTTGAAATGATGAATAAAGGTGCAAACCAAAGATGAAGTTGGTACTACATATATACTAGTAAAACATGTTCTGCATAGCTTTCACGCGTTTTGACTTCCACGTGATTAGTATTTTCTTTGTGGTCGGTTAACACATGTTCAAATTACTTACAAAATCGAATACGAATACTTTTATTTTCCTCAAAAGTGATCAAAAGTAAATCAGGTTTCTGTATTTTCTATTTTGACTGCACCATCTCAGTCATTTATTCCCCATGAAGAATGTTCAAACTGTTAACAGTAAAAAAAATAAAATATTTAATACGGTTTATAATAATACAATAATATTTTTAAATTATAATAATAATAATAATAATAATAATAATAATAATAAATTTATAAAAGTATGAAATGTATGTTTTACTATTGAGAGGGTTAATATATCAGCACTCAATTTAATTCATACATTATTCACTATTTTACTTTTTTGATATAATTTTAAAATACTCTTAAAATTTGTTAAATAATCGCATGTGAAAAAATAATTTTTATGTAAAAAAGTATTTTGTTATCTTATAATATATAATCGCATTACAACTACTTTAAATGATGAAATGTTTAATTAAAATATAAATTAAATTATTCCACAAAAATAATAAAAATAGTTGTAAATTAGTTATATAAAATTATATGATTGTTTCTCGTTTTCATTTAAAATTATAGAAAATATTTTTTATATCTTTTATTTAAAAAAATGTATTATAGTCTTTACATAACTTTTATGTTCGCATTAAAGAGTATAAATGTGTAGAGTTATTTTCCAGCTTTCACGGTATCTTATATTTTTTAATTTAATTACTTTAAATTTAAAATGTATCTTAAAAGTATTAAAAGGAATCAAACACATGTTTAGATATATTATCTAAGAATAACATTTATAATAATTATAATATTATTATGAGATTAGTTTTTGAAAATGTAATAAAAAACTTGAAATAAAATTTATCTTAAAACTTTATTTATGGGATTGAATGATATTTATACTTAAACTTGCTTAGAAAGTTATTAAGCTATTTGATTTATTCTATAGATCCATAGTGTCACGACCGATATCATCATAATAAAATGAAAAGAATATTTAGAAAAAGAAAGAGTTCTCCTGACCATATTTCATTAAGGAAAATTATAAAAAAATCTTTAAAAAAGTTAAGTTCAAAATTCGATTGAGTATAAGAAAGATATTAACATACTATAACATGGTTTTAAGATATTTTTTTTTAATTAAATATGCATATT
>Ga0123341_1004890_pt1 | contig 11854 bp, 8 predicted proteins | sample Turbeapinknodule_FD_89959 | JGI IMG/M metagenome (GOLD analysis project Ga0123341, IMG submission 89959) | Root nodule microbial communities of legume samples collected from Mexico - Turtle bean Mexico pink nodule | ecosystem: Host-associated > Plants > Roots > Nodule | place: Mexico: Nepantla... | reverse complement strand
TATAAAAATATTAAATAAAAAATAATTAAAAAAACATTAGAAAAATAAGTCAATGATTTAAAACATATGAAGTTAAAATGTTTATATATTATCCATGGTCTATCAGAACTTAAATCAACACACCGATAATGATATTTTTTAAAAAAATTGGTTCATATTAATTAAAGGGACTTAAAAAAAAATTAGAAGGGAAAACATTAAAAATAATCGTGAAGGTTAATCAAGAAGTGAAAAGTTAAAATATTTGCCAAAAGTTACACAAAAGAAAGAGAAAAAAATGAATCTTTATATTTCAAAATTTAAAAGTGATATGTCAACTACAAAATGATGGAATAACCTTAATAAAATTATATATATATATATATATAATATGTAAGTCTCGTTCATTATATTAAATTAATTCAACTTAATTTTGAAACATTTTAGAATGATTGTATTTTTAGAATAAATAAAATATTTAATAATAACTCCAAGTATTTTTGGAAAAGAACTTGAAAGAAGATATTATATAATGCTATAGAAGGTTTGTAAATCATGGAGAACACATTCTAAACTATGTAGTCTATGAAGAAATTAAAATAAATAAATGGTTTAAAATATTGAAGAATAATAAATATAAATGCCAGAAAAAATAACAAAAAAATCAAATACAAAGAACAAATAAAGTTAAGGAGAATATAAAGAAATTGGACAAATACAAGGGGTCAAATAAGAATCTCCAAAGGAAATTATAAAAAGTGGTGATAGAAAACACCAACATTGATTTTCTCATTGCCATTTTTTAGTTTGGGCATTACAAAAAGTTAATGAATTATAGTTTTTTATACCCATAATTTATATATAATAATTTTTATTAATAGACAAATTATTTGAGTAATTGTTTTTGCTTATATTTATTTACACGAATATATATTACATTTGTTTCATATCCATTTGTCATTATTTTTCTGAAACGACATAATTTCCCATACATATTTAATTACTCCATATTTATTTATATAACGCCCTCGTCAATCAATAAGGATATATTTTCTATTTCGATGAGAGATAAATCTTCTAACTTTCTTTCTTTAGAAAGGTGTTCACAATATTTTTTTAACTTTTTTTTATGACACATGACTATATTCAATAATTAAATTGATATCAATTGTATCATATTTTTCATCAATCAATTAATAATTTTCCATCATAAAATTTCTTCCATCACTAACCATTTTTAATATTAATGATTTTATATAAACAACATAATTTACAACTTGTAAATTTATTTTATATTAAATTACTTAATAAATTGATTAATATTTTATATGTTATTTATACAACAAAATTTTGCATTTCAAGCTTTGAGGCGGTCAAACAAAAAATTTTATTTATTTTTGTCACTAAATTAAGAAACTTCGTGACTTTCTTGACATGAGAGTAAGCGTTCAAAAAGTTTAAAGATATGAGTCATTGTTTGAAGTACCAGATCAATGACGAGGATGAGATGCAATTTCGTGTCAGTCGATTGAACTCTGCTTGACATGTTAATTATTAATAATTCTTGACAAATATGTAATTAAAGTTGTTTATTATCTCGATTTTTTATTTGTATTACAATAATAAATAAAAGTTTTCCCTAAATGATAAAAGCTAAATGATGCACCCCATCTCTTATCATGGAGGGGGTACGCATTGTTAGAGCAACGTCTCGTGAAGGCTCGGAGAAAGGCAACATGGCTTGAGTTTGTTTACCTTGTATTTCCACTTCCCATTTTGAGATGTGAAAGGTTGCTTACACGAAATAGACAGATAACTTTAGAGTTTGTACAAATTGTTGTTGATAAAATCATAAGTATAAATATATATACTACCATTCTTATTTCCCCAACATTCACATGTCATGTATTTATGATTATAAATAATTATTGTTCGTATATTGCAAAAATCTTTAGTTGACCAGACCACTCGTGACTCATTTGTTCCCTGTGATCGAGATGATGATCATAGGAAGACAAGAGCATCCATGACATGTTTGCGATACTAGTGCTTCTTGCGGGCTCCATGATATTTTGACCCATCACCATTAAGGATTATTGACTTTTGCAATCAACATGCGTTGCACAATATGGGAATATAGCTTGAAGAAAAAATGAATCAAATATGACAATGTCTGCAACAAAAGTTTGTTGAGAACTTAAAATCCCTTGCTCGTTCTCAACAATAAACTCAAGAAACACCTTATACAGTTCTTGAGGTTGTTCGAGTGAACACCAAAGAGAGTTGTGATGTGGTAAATCCCTTTGCAGACTATAATCACACTAATAAACCAATCTAATGTGAGTTATATGTAAAAGATACCCCCACGTCTAATGACAATTAATTGACAAATAGACAGAGGGTTAACCATCTATGATGTCTTTGCATAGTCGACTTGACATGAATAATGTTTAGTGAAAGCTCAAGATATTGGTTCTCGAGTACCTTTACCCAACAAAGAGGTTAAATTGGTCAAGAAGACTTTAGACACGTTTTTAGCTTGACTTGGACATTTGGTCATGCTAGTCTATTGACACGCCCATTACATTATGTTTTTTTTTTTAGTTTTTATTGTTATAATGTTTATTAATGTCGAACTAACATATTTACTTTGTTTAGGATTTTGTCTATCGTGATAAACAGGTTATGAGAGAACTTGTTACCGATGATTATGACATGGTGGAAGTCGAGGATGAGATACATTAGGACAACAAAGTTTTTGGACTCTATACTACCATAGTTCCCATGAGTCATGTAAACCGTGTTACATCGTTTATGTTTTTCATATTATAATAATTACATATAACTTATAATTTATCATGTTAGGTACATGTATACATAGAGTGTGGAGCAAGGCAAGTTGGAAATATATCAATTTGTTGAGTTTGAATCCATGTAGGAATTTGAGAACACAAATGTTCAGATCCAGAGTATTTGCAAACATGCGCGGGTGACTCATAGAGACATATTTACTTGAATCCATACACTAAAAAATTATTTTTCTAAATTGTATTTTTTAAATTATGCTAATTGTGTACCTGATTACTTATCCTTTACTATAGGTTTCACTGACAATTAATTATAATTATACCCAAGGATTACATAATAATGTGATATTGTTTACTTAAGGAAAATATTGTTAGGAAATAAAAAACTTATTATAAGGGCGATTTTAACATTTTTCATTACACATGAAAAATATAAGTGTATTCAGACTCACATGTATGTCCTTCCTATAATTATAATTGCTACTCACACAAATAATTTAAATGGAAGGAGACAAACAATGTCACTGTAATTCATATATCTTTAAGTTAAACAACTTTTAATACATATAATAAATATTTTAAAAGTTACAGATAAATAATTCGTGTCACTCATTTCTCATTTCACTGTAAGAGGCAAGTTGATTCATACGAATCATTTCGACATATATTACAAGTTCACAAACAAAGGTAACACATTTCAACATTTGCTAATGTATTTTACTTTAATAACTATTGCATAATGACGTGAGTCAAATGTTTGAGGTCTTCAATGATCAATCTCCATTGTCTTAGGATGACATCCAACAAATAAGCGAACAACTAACAACATTTCTTGTTCAACATAGATAATATAGTTAGGTTTATTTTCTTACTTAGCTAATTTTTAGGTTATATTTTATTTTTTTTATTGAATTTACTGTTGAAATACGTAGTTTATGTATATGTGAATTGTATTTTTCCATATTTGAAGAATTTATTTAAGTCAAAATCAATTAAATTTAGAAAATAACTTTCATTTATTTCGTTTAACCATATACTAGTGAATGTAAATTTATGTCAAACATCACTAAATTTGACGTAAATTTGAAACATTTTTCTCTTTATGTGAAACCCATTCAAGTGTACGAGTATATGACTCGACATAAATATACACTTTTTTAATACCATATCTCATATAAATTTATATCTCCTATATTCGTGTCAGACGATTACCTATTGTAATTAACTTTAAATAATAAATATTAAAAACATATTATATATTAGGATATAACCTCATTATGCCATAATTATTTTTTAAGACTTAAGAGTATGTTTGATGTTGTGAAAAACATATAAATAAAAATAATAGATAAAATTATACTCGTGTGAAAATATCATAACAATAGATGTTTTGCTTTGTTTTTCTTTGTTTTTCTTGAATTTATTTGAAGATATTTCTATCTATTTTTTTAAAATATATAGAACAAAAAACATATACTGTATTCTTGTTTTCAAAAGACCCTCTAAATTTTATAATAGCCGTGAAGATGAAAAAATCTGGCAAAAACGATGGTACAAGAGTAGTTTCTTTTGGCCCACTAAATTAAGCTTGCCTTCGAAGAGAAGGAAGAGTTTTACTGTGAATCTATTTGTGTTGGAAGCAAAAATTCGGGTGTTTTGTTTTTGTCAAATGTGACAGTGTGAGTGTACTTAGCTTAAAAATACAAAACTATGACGGTGAAAAATATCACAAGTTATTAATGAAAGTAACATGAATATATTTGTAAAGGTTCAATTTATAAGGATTTGATTCATATCACAAAAACATGGGGTTCAATTAGTTGTTGATATGAGGACTTTCTTTTTGTTAATAATTTTTTAGGCTTTGAGTTATTCCAATCCGAGGGAACGTTAAAACCCCACCTCAACAACATTCAACATTTTTCTGTTCATTCACTATTTTATTATTTAGTACTCGTATATTTAATTTAAAATAATCCTCACTTATTTTTTTTTTATCTCTGGTCATACCATAAGTTTTTTAAGCTTTTTTTCCATTGAAGTTAAAATTGATGCTATGCATTATTGACATTTTATTTTCTTCATTTCATTAGCATAACAAATGATGTTGATTTGAAACAGAAAGGCATATTTCATCGTCACACATACATTATTTTTGCACATTAGACATTTACTAGTGGGTTTTGTTAGTTCATTACAAGTTTGACATAAAAAAAAAACTCTAAAAATGTAACTTGAAAAAATAAATGGCCATTCCAATTTTAAAACTACAAACGACCAAAATAAAATTAATCTTTATTTAATTTGAAAAAAACTGTAGAGGAACATTACTGAAAGGACCCCATCGGTTTCGAGATTTACATAATAAAGGGTTGATCTCAAGGTCAGCATCAACGGCAGATCCAGTGACGAAAATAAAAAAAATATTGAAAATTAGAAGGCTAAGAATTTAAATTTTGAAGTGAATGTTGGAAAGTCCAAAATTTTCCAAAAGAAGGTAGGGACAAAAAAAAAAGAGAAAGGAGTAGAGTGGAATTAGGTGAGAGAATGGGAAGTGGAGCAGGCCAAAATTTTGAAATTTGATTTGAAAAGATAACAAACCTTGAGAAGGAAGCTGAAGCAGTAAAAACTGAGAATCCCATATCCCAAAACAATGATTTTGAATGATATCTGTGTTGTGGCGCTTAATTAATTTGAAAGATTATTTCAAGTTTAGGAGAGAAATTGCATGCAAGGACAAATGTCCCCAACCACTGGGCCAGTGTTCCAGTTGTTCACACTACAATTTTCTCATTCCTCTCTCTTTCATACCAATTTTTTTTATTTTTTTTTATTATTTTGAAGTGTCTAAAAGGGACCCTGAAACCTTAATAAAAGCAACTTGTCTTCTTACATTCTATTATCCTCCAACTCACCACAATCCTTTTTTTTTTTTTTTTTTTCATTTGCTGTGTGGGTCCCACTCTGCACACACAGCTGGGTCATTATTAAATCTTCCTCAACCAGCAACTTCAACTTCCTCGTTCCCCTTCATTACCCTCGTAAATCGTAACGGCTTCATCACTTTTTCACTTTCCTCTCAAACCCCTTTTCCTTCTTCAAACCTTTGCTTTGCCTCACTCTCTCGCTCCCTCCACCCATGGATGACTCTGAGTTCGACGCCGCTTTCGGCTTCCCGTCCGAGTTTCCCTACGAATTTCACTCGCTCGGGGCCGAACCGCTCGACTCCGGTTCGACCGGGACTGAGAGCAGCGACGAGGAGGACTTCTTCGCCGGCTTGACTCGCCGACTCAGTCATGCCTCGCTTCATGAAACGAGAAAGGAGCAACTCCTCACTGTTCCAATCTGTAACGCAAACAAAACTGAGGTACTGATAGCCAAAGCGCGTCGTTTGGTTTTCTTTTGTTCGTTTTTTTTTTCTCTAGGGTTAACTGACGCCGTTGTGTGGATTTTTGTTGATTCAGAAAACGATGGCTCGTGGTTTGGCTGGGTCGCCTCAGTCCATACTGAGTGGAATCGGAAGTTGGTCGGGTAGAAGCGGCGGGTCCGGCGACGGAAGCCCGAACGGGTCTTCTCGTGTTCCGTCGCCGACGACGACGCCGTTCAAGGCTTCCAACGATGCGTGGGATGTACTGTACGCAGCCGCAGGGCAAGTTGCGCGGTTGAAGATGAACGACGAAGTTTCTTCGAAGATTGAGTTTCTGAACGGGGGAGTTTTTGGTGGTGTTTCTCCACCAGTACTAGCGGGGAATGCGTTTTTCGTGAACCAGGGCGGTCCACAGGTGAGTTATTTTGAAACGTGTTCAAGGTGTTTGTAATAATGCGTAAATGAATTTGCATGTTAGACTCGGGTGTTTATTTTTTTCTTTCTTGTGTAGGCTCGGTACCAGCAGGTTAGACCGGAGCAGATGTTCAAGCAGCAGTGTGGTTCGGTTTGGGGGAGGCAAGAGAAGGTTGGTTGGGTGACTCAGCAGCACCAGCCACAAGTTCAGAATAGAGTGCGTGATTTGCGTGAGTTTGGGTATGACTATGAGGCTATGAACTGCTCACGCGCTTTGCCTCATTCAGCATGGCACCGTCCTGTTCAAATGAAGCACCAGAATCAGCATGTGGCGCATTTCGGATCCGGGTCACGACCCGGTCTGCAAGCTGGATCTGGCGGTGTTAACAAAAGGGGTTGCGCTGGAACAGGGGTTTTCCTGCCTCGTCAATATGTGGCCCCTCCCGCTGAATCTCGCAAGGAAACAAGTAATTTACTGAATCTGTTCTTTCTCCTTGGTTTAGCACTGTTTCTCCTTATTTAGCGGTTACCTGATTGATTTGTCTTGTAAATAGGTTGTGCTGCCCCAGTTTTGGTACCAGCTAAGGTTATTCACGCACTGAACCTCAACACTGATGACCTCAACGCCGCTAACCAACAACGCTTCTCTAGTGCTTTTGGGGTGGATTATGGTAAGTGGGTTTTAAGAAAAGCATTTTGGTATTGTCTTGAGTTCTTAATCGGAGTTTATGGCTAACTTGTTTGGGTTTGTGGTTCTTGTAGATGCTTTGTTAGCAAGGAGAAATGCTCTTCTCCTGCAGCAGAAGTTAAACATGCGGCGAGAGGAGGCAGCAAACCACGAACTTCGCTTGCCTCAGGAATGGACGTACTGACTCCTTTGATGATAGTTCAAACAAAGATTCAATTTCTATAAGTTAAATTCGGTGGTGAAAGCAAGCTAGTGAGAAATAGTAGGGAAGTTGTTTTTTAGTTTTAAATTTTATGATATAAATATGAGATTCAAGAATGTGTTTGGGTAGTTTAGTGGCAATAAACATCCGGTTTTTGTGAGAGATGCAGCTTTTGGGATCTGTTAGCCGAAGAAACAGTGAAAGATAGGAGTTTAGGGGAAGGGATTTATCTTTGATTAAGAATATATTTATTATTTTGTAATAAACGGTGGAAGAAGGGTAAAAAAGAGCTTGCTTTGTTAGAAGCGGGTTCAAGTCTAGCTGGCAGAAAAGTGTTGGAAGATTGCCCATAACTCTCTGTAAAAGCTCTTACTCCTTATAGAATAGTATGTAATAAGTTATACTATATCTAGTAAAGGCAACTGTTTGTGTAATTCCAATATCCTCCATATCTCTATTCTCCTTCTGTTGAGGGATCGCATTTTAAGCTTTTCTTTATTTTCCTCTGGAATTTCTGCTGCCAATGCCCATGAGTAAGTACATGAATATGTTTGACTGATATCAATTTTTGAGTTATTTTCTTTCTGAAGTAAAATTATGAAAAACAAATAAATAAATTAAGAATGCAAAACTAAAGAACTAGTTAAAGATACTGTGGGACATGTTGGAGTTGAGATACTCTTAAGATATTTTTCCCTGGAATGTGAATTTGAAAGGTCATTATCAAGTAAATGGAGGGAAGGGCAGAAAGAAAGTAAGAAAAGATGAAAGTGTAAGCATTGGGACAGGAGTTGCTGGTTTAAGATGGGAGTGTACCTCTGATGGGTCCCTCTCTGGATCCAGTGATAGGGCCCTCTCCTCTCAGTTACTACCTCTTCATATGCAATCCCGCCCTTTTTATTTTTTATTTTTTATTATTTTTATCCAAAAACCGATCTGAAGAGTTGTCATTTTGAAATTCGTGATTGCATTTGGGACATTTCTCTTCTGATTTTGACCTGGTCAAACTTCGCATTATTATATTCCTCTCCTTTTAATATTTTATACTGGTTATCTATTAATTACCTCTATTTTTTATTATGTTAATTTATGTTTTTAAATATAAGGATTTAAAATGCTGATACTTGCTTTTCTATCTATCATACTTGGGCGATTAGTGTTTATTTTATCGTTATTAAACCAGATCCATTAATTATAACTATTATCACTGCTTTTAATGTATGGTTATTTTAACACTTTTTCCACATCATTATCGTATAAGCACTATTGTTGCTTGATGGAATATCAAAATACAGAAAAGGGAATCTTGATTTTCATAGACCACTACCCTCCTTTACGTGATTCTCTTAAGAACAGATACATCAAGATATTTTAAAAAACTGCATTTCAATCTAACGTACACGATTTATTTAGGAATATAAACAATTTTAACGTCTGAAAAACTTACGATGAAGATGAAAATTTTAAAATTATTTTGATAATTAATAAAACGCGTGAACAAATCATTTATAGTGGTGAAACCCATCCCAAGAAAACGAAACCACAAAATCATATATAATAATAGATAAGTGCTTTTGTTTTAATAAATAAGCGTGAAATGATGATTATATTCATTTACGATGCATAAATTTACAGCTGATAAAAGTGAGCTCATAAATGTGTTTATTTTTTTGAATAAAAGAAACAATCAATGAATAGCAGTTAAGGACTTATGGACTGCACGTTAGCATTTAGAAGACACATCAGCTTAATAAATTATGCAGTTAACAAGTTGTTGTACTTGCTTGTTTAAGAATCTAAAGAAGCCTTCAACAAATAGTTATTTTTTCCACCATAATTTTCTCTACATGTCTCCTTCGGTGCAGAAAGAAAACACTATATTTTGTTTTTGTTATTTTCTTACTGCAAGTGCCCCTTTGAAATTTCATGTATTAACATGATTATTTTACGGTCCAACTTACGATAAGAAACTTGAAACAGAGATAGAAAAACAAACAATTTTTTGGGATGGGAAAATAAGTTGTGAACCTTAATCAATAAAATAAGCAATAACATAATCCAGTTGAGGAAAAAAAGGTGGTAACTGTAATTAAAATGAAGAAGGTGGGTGATATGACCCTAGGTAAAAAACTGTGTAAGATTTGTTTATATTAATCAAAGTGGTTGAGTGGTGGTGAGGTAGTGGAATACAGCTATAAAGTGTGTCACAGAGAATACTAACATGGCAGATGAGATGGGTGTTTGATTAGGGATGATTCTCAGGCTGAGACTGAAGCTGAAACTTTGTGTGCATGTGGGGTAACGCTAGGGTTCATCTTCACTCATTTGGTTTTTGCAACTTATGCAAGCAAACACATAAAATAAAACAACCCTCTATGTTTGTATGTAGTCTATGTCACGTGTGGCTAGCTAGCTAGCTAGCTAGACGAAACAATATAATCAACACCCAAAATCATTCTTTTTACTTACTTGGCCACTAAGTATGAGTTCATGTTTCACCTGGCAGAAGTGAATGTGTTTTTACTGAGTTAATAATGGTTTGGGAAGCAAAATAGGTGGTTTTGGTGCATCATGGGTGGCTCATATTGAAAAGGGTATAAGCATAGCTGTCTTTTCAGGGATCCAAGATGGAACTGAGTGAGTTGGTGACAGTTCATAGCTTAGTTTTACTTGTACCATGTTTTGCTTAATTGACGGTCTAAGTCCTTGTCTTTTACTAGATGAAAGGGGTATTGGAGAAAGATAGGTAGGATTGTGAAGTGGTTACTAGAAATGGTGCAAGTAAAAGGCACAGATTGAGGTCGGTGGCGGTTGTTGCGCCTCATTAATTGATTTCTTTTCTTTGGTTACTTACTCACTTCTTAATCAAGCCCAATAAGGATGTTAGATTTGTCCCTATGGAGCAACAAAACAAACACCCCAACTTCCTGTCTCCATTGAAATTCAATTATTGCCATTTAAGCCTGTTGTTAAAGAATTATCTACTATGCTATGCTGTGAGTTAATTAATGGAATCATGTGTCTTGTGTTGCTTATCTTTTTCAACAAATTTATTACTTGTCCTTTATCTGTGAGATGGATTTGCACCTTGCACGCCCATAGGGGTGGTTTTGATTTGATTTGGTTTTGTTGGTGGTGGAACTGGCCCTTCTCTCTTTAAAGAGGGAAAGATAAATATTGATGAAAGGTTATGTGCGTATTGATTCACTGTTATGGACTTGTCTTTGCCACCAAGATACCAAGCAAAGCCTGCAAAATAATTTAAAGTAACGTGCAAGAGGAGATGGGTTGTCAACACGTGGAGGGTCATCGAGATGCCATTAGGAGTGCCTGTGATAATATCATCTTTGATGTGATCATTCTTTTGCCCTTTTTTTTTTTCCTTTTTTTTTTCTTCTGGCTTTTGACGAATGGGTTCCCTTCAGCCTTGCTTGATTTCTGGCCCATATCTAGCCGTAAATCACGTTTCTTATGGGTCCCTGATACATCCATTTTTAACACTTATCCTCATTCCATCTGCAACCATTATAACTTACACTTCCCTTTTGTTGTTAAAACATACACCCAAATCTTACTAATATCTAATTATTATAATGTAATGTCAATGCTTAATGCTTGTGGATTGTTGCGAAATTGTTGGATTGGAAGAAACCCTCATAGGCTAAAGTACATAGGAAAATGAATTATGGATTTGAATATTGAGTTGATTCATGTGTAGAGATGGTAAAAGTAGTGGATGTTGAGCGTTTGAGTAACAATACTAAGTGAGTGTACGGAGTTTGATGAAGCCAGGTACAGAGTTGGCGTCAATCATATCCTATCCTTCAAGGCCCACACCGCGCACATTCTTCTTCACTGATTCATTTTGTATAATACAAAAATAATAACATGGTTTATCATTAATAATGCACGCTTCATTCTCATCTCTCAATGGCGTGAACATAAGTCAATCATTTGCAGCAACCAATCTGTTTAGAAGAGTGAGAAACTTTTCTCACTGTGACCAGGTTTTCATTGCAACCCTTTTCTTAGTTATTTTATTAAAGCATTTCGTTTCTAAAGCTTTGTCAAAGATGTAGATATGCAGATTATAGAGTCAACTATACTTACTTTCGAATTATAACCAAAGGAATCATCAACATGGATGGATTTTGTTTTTGTTATATCTATGGACTTTTTTTTTTTCCGTTTAATAGCGGTTTTAATCTTTTAAAATAATTTTAATATTGGTTAATACTGTAGTGACTTATCTTTTCAATAATATTAGTTATTTTTAATAATAAATAATTTGCATCGATATCATATTAAAAACATTAAAAAGTGTTATTTTTCAGTTTTTAGTATCTAAAATAGATTAAAATTAAAGAACCAAAACTGAATTTACTTAGTATTTTAAG
>Ga0123341_1004889_pt1 | contig 11855 bp, 3 predicted proteins | sample Turbeapinknodule_FD_89959 | JGI IMG/M metagenome (GOLD analysis project Ga0123341, IMG submission 89959) | Root nodule microbial communities of legume samples collected from Mexico - Turtle bean Mexico pink nodule | ecosystem: Host-associated > Plants > Roots > Nodule | place: Mexico: Nepantla... | reverse complement strand
TTATATAAATGTTTACAAAATTATAAAAATGTAATGGTCATACAATATAAAAACCATCCAACGTCATGTAAAATTATTTTAGGTTATTAATGTATAAATATTTTTATCATAAAAAAAAGTCATCAACTAGACACTAATTAAGAATTCGATAATAAAAAAATAGAAACATATATTAAAAATCACTTAACATATATTAAATAATTATCTTACCATTTAAATCAGTGGAAGGTAAAATTTTCGGTGGAGTGGTGGGAACACGAAATAAATAATTAAAACAATAATAAGAAAATGGAACAAATAAAAACAAAACGACAGCTCCATCAACGTTTCCCTTTCGTTTCACATAGGGTTTTGTAATTATACCAATTGTTTGTGACCAACACGCTTTCACTTTACTGAACCACCACTTCATCTTCACTCTTCCTTCAAATTCCCAACAAGGTAACCCCAAATTAAATCCCAGATCTGTTTTTTCTTTTGCTTGGCTAAGCTTCATTCTTTCGTGCCCACGTGTTCTCTTCTCCAAAATCACTTTTCTTTTCTTTTTTCCCCATAATTTAGGGTTTTGTATTGTGATAGAGACACCAGAATTTCTGGGAATTTCTTGTGACACGGGGTTGCTATTGAATTTTTGTTGTGTTTTGCTTGTGGATTAGGGTTGATTTATTCTTCTTTACAGCATTGAAGCTATCCTCTGTCGTATTAATATTTTTTTTGCAATATCTAGGGTTCAAGGGTATTATGCTTGCTGGATTCATTCTCTTGCTGAAATGCAGTCTTTCTAGGTAGAGAACTCGTTCTCACAGTTTCATTTGTATACTGAATGTATGTCTTTTTTTCTATATGAAGTTTTGTTTTTGGTTAGAATACATGCAATTTGATGCTGTGCAATTGTGGAATGGTGAGTAGTTACAGTACCTTAAATGGTAAGACACTGGAGGTCTGTATCACAGGCTAGGACCCATTTGTTTTATCTTTTGTTTTTTTGAAGAAAAATGTTTTTTTTTCCCAATTAGAAGGCTTGTTTGAGAATTTGTAAGAATTATTATTTTTTTCTCCGAAAAAAAAAGTCTCAGAGAAAGGTACTTCAGTCTCCGATATGCTAATGATAGTTTCTTAAAAATAAGAAGAAACTCTGATAAAAGGATGTAGGCCACAAGTAGATCATTGGTCATATCTTCCAAGATTTCTGGCCATATGGTTAGCCGCAGTATGTTTGGAGTGAACGGATGTAAGAAGAAATATGTCTCAGTTAGTCAATTTAAGTAGGTTTTTCATTTCCCTATAGTTTAATAATTCGAATTTAGAAATATAATTTTTCATGCTACAGGCAAATGATATAGTGAACTGGCCTTTTTTTTGAATGAAATTACCAAGTGAGACCCTTGTGGTGATGAAATCATGGATCTTATTTCCTGTATATTATATTCCCAGAATTAACACAGTTGGCGTTCTGGAACCTGTAATTGTAAGATGCAGAGCTACCAGAAATTTTGAACCTTCATTTTTAAACATGCTGTATAAGAAACTATGGGCACTAAATATTGGGATATTTTATCAGATAAAGAAATTGTTTTGGGTAAAGCAGTATTGTACTGATATGGTAGTTGCTTATTACTTACATGTTTGTTCTTGATTTGTTATAATATATATATTTTGGCTATAATGTTGTAATTATTTGGTTCAGTGGTCATCTCTCCTTTTGAGTTAATGGACTTTATTACAATAATATCTCTCTTTCCTCATATTTGGTTGCCCTAATGTCTTTAAATTCTAAGTCTGTTTAGTTCTCTTTACCTCTCTTTTCTAAAAACTTCAGTGTTGAAATATGAATTGAACACTCATCTAATGTAGTAAAAAATGTTATTTCTGCACTACGCAGGTTGATTAAATTTCTTTGAAAGCTTGTGGGCTGAAGTTAATTGTTTTTCTGTTGACAGAAAGTTTGTTCAACCATCTCTATCTTGGCGTTAGCTATGCTACCCACTGGAGCAAAAGAGACCCAATTACGTGAGAGCAACAGCCAAAAGGTCCATCCTCAACCAATGGAAGATGCCATGAATCAGAATCCAGAAGCAATGGAAACTCTAATATCTAAAATTTTTACAAACATCTCTTCCTTGAAGTCAGCTTACATCCAGCTACAAGCTGCTCATACTCCTTATGACCCTGATAAAATCCACACTGCTGATAAACTTGTTATTAGTGAGCTGAAAAATTTGTCTGAACTCAAGCATTTCTACCGGGAGAACAATCCAAAACCCGTGTGTGTTTCTCCTCAAGACTCACGTTTAGCTGCAGAAATTCAAGAACAACAGAGTCTTCTGAAAACTTATGAGGTCATGGTGAAGAAATTCCAATCTGAAATCCAGAATAAAGATTCCGAGATCCACCAATTGCAGCAGCAGATTGAGGAGGCTAGCCAGAAGCGAACTAAACTAGAGAAAAATCTGAAGCTTAGAGGTTTGTCTACCAAAGAATCCGAAGATGAAAATGGCTTTTTTCCTGTTGATCTAACTCCAGATCTCTTCACCTCTGCTGTGGAAGCAGCTGCAAAAGCCATTCATGATTTTTCTAAACCTTTGATCAACATGATGAAAGCAGCTGGTTGGGACCTTGATGCAGCTGCGAACTCAATCGAACCTGATGTTGTTTATGCAAAGAGAGCTCATAAGAAATATGCATTTGAGTCTTACATATGCCAAAGAATGTTTAGTGGCTTTGAGCTTGAAACCTTCTCTGTTAAATCAGACAATATTACTGTAACTAAGGAGAGCTTCTTCCACCAATTCCTTGCTTTAAGAGAGATGGATCCCTTGGACATGCTAGGGCAAAATCCTGATTCCATATTTGGGAAATTTTGCAGGAGCAAATACTTAGTGGTAGTTCATCCAAAGATGGAGGCGTCATTCTTTGGAAATTTAGATCAGCGAAATTATGTGATGGGTGGTGGCCATCCCAGGACTCCTTTTTACCAGGCTTTTCTTAAACTGACCAAGACAATCTGGCTTTTACACAGGTTGGCTTATTCTTTTGAGCCTAACGTCAAGGTATTTCAGGTCAAAGGAGGGAGTGAGTTCTCAGATGTTTATATGGAAAGTGTGGTCAAGAATATGATAATGGATGACAATGATGAAAAACCCAAAGTTGGTTTGATGGTTATGCCTGGATTTTGGATTGGGGGAAGTGTGATTCAGAGTAAAGTCTATCTGTCTGGTATGAAGGTTGCTGAATGATTCCTGAATAGAGGCAAGGCTTTCAGCAAATGCATAGTTGATTGTACGAGGTTTGTTTGAATTGTCGTTTCTTTATCTTGTAAGATAATTCTGTTGTCTGTAATTTTTAATATCCCTTTTAGTGGTTGTAAGAGTAAATGAGCCTTTTATCCTTGTTTACATTCAAGTCCCTTCTTGTATTATGAAAACATCCTGCACCAGAATTCCAGTGTTTGTGGAGGGGAACAGGAAGGTGTGGTATATAAAAAATTAGGATGGTTAGGAGCAAATTCTTGTTGACTAAAATTTACTGAAAGTTGCAAAATTAGAACAGGCTCATTAAATATGATAAGATCCACTAATTATTTTTACCAATAAATTTCAACTATTGAAAAAGAGTATATTATAATATTAACTAGTATACACATCTAACATCCTAAAATATGCAAAAATTTATAAAAGTGAGTAAAAGAAAATAATGCTCTCCACTCTTTCCAAAGTTCCAAAGTTACTCATCACATTTTATATACAAATAACACATACAAGAATAAGTTATAAAAATCAAATTCTAACGTACGAAAATATAAATAAAAAATAATAATTAATTAGATTATATCATTCATAAAGTACTCAATACACATCATATCAACCCAATATCATTTCTCAACAATCATAAGGAGTACACATTGATCCATTTATAGAGACACCTTCTAGACGACTTGTATTAAGTAGGCTCTACCATAAAGTAACATCTGATTTAATACCCAAGACTTAGATTTACAAGCAAATATGAGAGAAAGAACCAAGGTAAGTTCAAACATCCAATATCATGTGATTACAAACAATCACGATGTGTATGAACTCTTTAATGAGTTTCTCACCTACTGATATCTTAGTTTATATGACTTAGATAATTAATGAAGTTATAGGATCTTTGTTAAACATAGGTGCAAAAACTTAATATCAAACCAATAAAAAGGTCATACATTATTCCAAATGTAAGATTTCATTTCCATACAATTGCATCATCTTCATACAATACATATCATTCACATACAATGCATATCAATCACTCAAATTAATAACATAATCATCTCAATTTCATAGACCTTCCATTCTCACCAATCCATGTAGAAATTGTACAATTCAATTAATCATACAATATCACTTTTATATATATTACACACCATTCAATCCCAAAACATTTAAACATTCACAAATCAATTGATTTTTTTTTAAAATGTATACTTTGTATAAAAAAAATTCATGCATAATTCAAATCATTGAAAAGACATGAAGAAGAGAAAATAAAAATAGGATAGAAGTTTTTTTTAGGTTAGCTTGAGCGAAAATTTATAGCTTAAGTGAGAATGGACTTCCTTTGAGCAAAAATAAGGTCGAGAGGGATGATTTTTCAGTGCAATTTTCACTTGAGCGAAAATATGTTCGCTTGAGGAGAACAAAATTGAAGAACAAGTCAAATGCAAAATATTTTCGCTTGAGCGAGAATCATCTCGCGAAAATACTAGTAAATTAGCCTTAACAACATACTCAAATTACATTTTCAATTCCACTTCTAAACAATTTTAAATTATTAATGGAAACTATTATTTGCTCAAGCATATTTCTTCAATTAATTCCATACACGCAACACCATTTAAATTCAATTTAAATAACTATATACTTAAATATGTATAATACAATTTTCATATTAACTTATTATCCAAATAAGTTACCCCAAGATTATATTCAAAGATATATAACTTCTCTTACTTGAAAATTTTTATTCCATTAAAAATTCCAACTCCAGGGAAATCACTCCAGAATCTAAGGACCTAAAGCATGTTGTCCAAACAATAGAAAATTTTAGTCTAAGGTAAAACAAGTTGAGAGGAACACTTTTCTTAACTGTGCCCATCGTCCCCATCAAGATTGATGGCTAAAACATAAGGAAAATCAGAAAATAAGAGATCTTTAAAGTAAAAATGAACTTACTATGTTGGAAAACCTGATCGGGTATAAATGTATCTTGACTCCTCAGCCAGTGCATGGTGTGATCAAATTTTGGAAAAATGAGATATAAGAAAGAAAATGAAGAGAGAATGGAGAGAAGAGATATTTAAAGAGAGGAAAGATGAGAAAAATGGGAAGGGGTGTGCAGGGCCACGATGTCACAATTATCCTTAACAACAAAAAAATTTGTCCTTAAAAATTAGCTTACCAAGAAAAATTAGGATATGATTCTCTTATGTTCTCTTTTATTCCTCAAGTGGAATCACAACATATGAGATTTCACAACACTTTGACTATATCGATATTTTTACACGAAGTTACTTTACTTGAGAACCCAAAATTCTAATGTACTTCAATGTAAGACAAGTTCATATGGACAAGTACAAGGATCTTACAAGGTCCCATGAACTTTGGGTTGCTCTCCCTACATCGTGTAACTCTCAGACAATCATTTTTACCCATTGAGAAACCTAAAGGTCTTCTTCCTTTATCTATATCAAATTTTTGCGTTGTCGAAGATGTCTTCAATCATCATAGTTCTAAAAATTTGACTCAGTTGCTTGTAACTGAAGTGAAGAAAAATACTCTAAGTTTTGTTTGACCAACCTTCCTTCTGGTGCATACTGAATTAAGGCCCCAAAGTCTTTTTCCTTCCATCTCAAATAGACAATCTAGGTCAACCCCATGTTCTTCGAGTATTTCGCAATATTTTTGCTGAAAGGTTATTGTCAAATTGCTTAAGAGATGTTGATGTGACCTAACTCAATGACTCACGACTTTGTTGTATTATAACATGAACATAGGCATCTCACACCAACCTCTTCGCAATTATATCTCAAATAAAATTCATGTTATTCGATCCCAGATTATACTAATATAGACAACATCAAATACCAAAGAAATGGAATCCATAGAACCTTGAGATATGTATAACTAAATAAAAAATGGAATGCTTCCATATTTATTGGAAGAGTCACTTTTACTTTCTAATGGTCATGATGTGGTGTCAACATCACTAGCTCACTTTGTTCTTCATCTCGAGTGATAATATTCTCATATTCAGAAGGATGTGCAACATTAATTATTAGAGACCTCTACTTAGAAGACTAGGATTTACCACTGTCTCACTCCCTCCAATACCACAAGCTAAAGGATTCATCCTCACCCTAATAAAAAGATAAGCATAACCTAGCCAAACACAAACTTCCTTAACATTAGTTATAGTACCAAATGCCACCTCTTCACCACTTTTATCAAACTGAGATCTCTTAAATCACCAAATTATCGACATAACCTCAAACATATACTTCAGTTGCATAGGTAGAATATGCATAATATTTATTAATCCATAATTTATTATTCATATTGAGTTATGTTTCTTCTTTATACGTGACAAGTAAGTGACAAAACTCATGAAAATTATTTCACTCCCATTTTGAGAATGTCAAACTATGTTAACATATTTCCCAATCATTATTTGTTTGGCCTTTTATTTTTGACAGATACATACTTGACTATTCTTCCTTCATACCATGTCACTAAATAAAATTCATGAAATCTTGATACTTTTGGGTCATACTTAGATGTAGTTGAACTTGCTTTCATGACTCTTAGATAATCCACCTGCTTCAATTTATCATCATCTGTTGTACATATTTGTTCCCAAGTCTTGAAAAATTATTCACTTCCCATTTAGTTTTATCATTATTGAATAATCTTAGAATATTCTTTAAATTCAATTTCACCAATTTTCTTACCCTCCCTTTCTTTAAAAACTCTTTAGTTATAAAAATGTACTACAACTAATGTGATTTCAAGATACTATAACTTCCAAATTAGAAACTCTTTAGTTATAAAAATGTACTACAACTAATTTGATTTCAAGATACTATAACTTCCAAATTCAAACTGTTGAAACTTTCACTCAACTCCAACCTTCTAATCTTAAGTGTTGATACATATATCTCCTTGTGACTTGAAGCATCTGCAACAATATTTCCTTTCCCAGGATAATACTTCAGCTAAAGATCATAATCTTTCAAGACTTCATTTATCTTTTATGAAAGAAAATTATGTACTATTCATTACTTGGTCTTACCATATACTATATACTCTTACTAATTGTGGAAAAGAAAACTTATTGTATACCAATATTACGTCATTTTTATTTAGCCACGTCATATTGTTGTACTCCCAATTCTTTGATACTCCACCTCAGTTTTTTATAAGTAAGACAAACAAGGACCTATTGAGTCACTTCCTCTTTATATTGAACCATCAAAAGAATTTCTTCAGATAATGATATATCTTAATTATTCTTGATGCACATTAAATCATTCTCATAATTTTTTATACTAAACTATATTCTCTAACTTCTTGCTTGCAAGTACACAAACCTTATCCTAAATCTCATAATCCTCCTTTACTTCTATCATAAAATTCTTAGTCCAATTTGTACTTAATACTCCATTAACTTAAGTCATTAACAATTACATCTGACACTTGAAATGCCTCCTTACTCATGGAGTTTTCAACTTGAAATCTTAATCATTTAACAAATACATCAATATAATTTGTCTCGTGTTTAGTCCATTCTCATCAAACAAGTACTTAAGACTTATACATTATTGAGCATGTGAAACGAAGTACCATCTAGACAATGCCTCCAGATCTTCAATGCAACACCATTACCATCATCCATGTGTCATGAGTAGAGTAATTTTTCTCATGAACTTTTAGTTCCCTTCAGACATACTCTATCACCCTTTTCTTGCATCCATGTACATCCCAACCTATGAAGTGATACATTGTACTCAAAAGTTTGTGTGCCAATAATTTCCCATAATAGCAAACTAATTAATCTATACTACAACTAGAAATTTATGCTTTTCACTATTCCCCCCACTAGTCCAAATAACACTTTTTACAATGACATATTATGAGAACTGGTGTACACAAAAACGCGACAACATTTTTGTAAATATTTGGCACATATTAAAGCGATTGGAGCCAACCGGTATAATATGTCTTGTTCAAAGCAAAAAAAAATAGATTTTTAAAATTTTAATTTTTGGGATTACATATAACACCGGTTCGATACATATGTCATTCCTAGATTAAAAAACAATTAAAAGTTTTTAAAAATGACATATAACACCGGTTCTTCTATATAATCGGTATTATATGTCATTTCTAGAGTTTAAAAAATAATTGAAACATTTAACTATGGACACTACATATAACACCAATTAGATAGATGATGCAGTGTTATATGTAATTTCCACATTAAAAAAAAGTTTTTAAAGTTTTAAAAAAGATATATTACACCAATTATTACTCATAATCGGTGTAATATATGTTTTTACCATATTTTCTTGGCTCACGCCCTCACTCTCCATTCATGTTATTCTTCTAAGTTTTCTTGTTTAAGAGTTCGTTTTGCTTTTGCCAACGCTGTTGCCAGCCGCTGCCTCCACCGCTCCTCTCGACGCTTCTCTCTTATTTCGTTCACTTCGTCGTTAGAGCATCCACATCTAAGATGACAATGTTGAACACTTTGGTATTGGGTTTAGGGTTTAGGTATGTGAGTCTGGAGCACATATAACACTGGTTAGGAGCCACAACTGGTGTTATATGTGTCTTTTGGAGCACACATTTTTTAATATTTTATTCAGATTTTGGTACATATTACACCGATTTTTACAATAGTGTTATATATAATTAACATTTTACATCGTTAAGATCTACATCGGTGATGGAACTAGTGTTACATGTCCTCTAGAATCAATGTTATATGCATTTTCTGCATTAGTGTCCAAGCAAAAAGCTCACTATTTGTAGTTCAGTTGTGTTGACAACATTATCATCTTAGAAAATCCTCTTATCAACCTTCTGTAATAGTCAATTTGATTCACGTAACCTTTGGTCTTCATGTTGATCTTGAGACATTCCACTTAAACATTGTCTTTCCTTGGGTTGGGATCTAGTAGATTTTTAGAGTTGTGATGACATACAGTAAAATTTGCATATTCACCAACCAAAGCTCTTACTTATTGTATTTTTCTTTAAGAATGTTATCATTCCCTTATGTGTTCTTCATGCACCTCTAAAGTATAGGATAGATAGACATGTTATCTATGTAATTCACGATAATCTTGACCAAGAAATGAAGGGTCATAATCGTGAAGACATGAATATGTATAGGAAGTTCATCTCTAAACGTACAACATCACTTTCTATTTATCACAAACTAAAGGAATGCAATTAACATATATTCAATTCATCCCAAAAATTATATTTAGATCCTCCATAGGTAGGAATCTCAAATTCACTTAGAATTTGTGTCCACCCACAACAACAAAACACCTAATATATAAACATACTACACTAAAATAAATGTTGGTGTAAAACTATTAACTTAAAGAACAAATTTTAAAATCTACAAATAAACCCTTAATATAAATAAATGTAATACTTTAAAATAAAACATATCAACTCACACACATATAAATAAAACCATCAAAACCATATCCTTAAAATGCACTCTAAACTTTTAGAACTGAGATAGAAATCATCTCGATTTAGTCCTGAATGTGCACCTTTACTGCTTTGTCGAAATTCTTTTCTTTCTTAGTATGTTTTTACCTTCATTCATAGCAATCATCTTAACTCTAACATAAATATTGAGACTAGACTTAAACAAACATCTACAATAAGAAAAAGAATAAACTCACTACCTTTGAGTTATCTTAAGGGCGAACTGCTATGATACTATAAATGTAACACCCTAAAATATACAAATCTTTTACAAAAGATAATAAAATAAAATAATTTCTTCCACTATTTTCTCAAAGTACCTTGTGCACCTGCACCTATATCTGTTGTGCAGATAGTACAATCATCGCAGTTCATAGATAAACAACACATGCAAGGGTAAGCTATCGAAATAAAATTCTAACATAAAAAAATATAAGTAAAAAAAAAAGAATTAATTACATTAATCATTCATTTATATAATTCTAATTCATTTTTTCATCAATTGTAATCATATAATATTCAATACCAATCACAACAACCCAATTTCATTCAAATACCATCCTCAACAATCATATGGATCACACATGGATCCACACACCAACGATATCCAACAAACGCCTTGTGGAAGACTCGTATTAAGTAGGATCTACCAGAGACTAACATCCTATTCAATACCTAAGACTTATATTTACAATTGAGTCTAAGAGAAAGGATTAAGCTAAGTTCAAACATCCAATATCATGTGATTACAAGTAGTCATGGTGTGTATAAACTCCCTCATGAGCTTCTTACCTACTAATATCTCAGTCAACGTGACTTAGATCATCAGTGAAGTTGGAAGATCTCTATTCATATGTGTCAATACTTAACACGAAACCAATAAAAAACTTATACATTATCCCAAATATATGATCTCAATTTCATACAATTCTATCGTCCTCATATAATACATATGATTCACATACAATGCATATCAATCCCTCATATTATTTAAGATTTTTTAAATTAATTACATAATCATCTTAATTCTATACACCTTTCATTCACCAATCCATGTCATTTATAAATTTCACAATTCTATTAATCATACAATATAACTCTTATATATATTACACACAATTCAATCCCACAACAACATTTAAAATTTCACAAATAAATTGAATTTGTATACTATACCAACCAGTCCTCGGACATCGACGTCAGAGAAGACATCGAACATCGGTGTCTGAGAGGAATGGTAGGCCACGTAAGCTGGGTCCCCCAAGCAGTATAAGTTAACATGAGTTAACACCCAAATACTAAGGAAAGACCTAAGTCACAAGAGGATCATGCATGAGGTGTGTATGGTACATTCTGGTACGACAAAAGCAAGTGTTCCTTGGAGGCATTGAGGCCCATTAGGGTTAGGGTTTCCAAGGAAAGACTGTATGCATGACACGTGAATACTTAGGGTACCCATAGAACAGATGGTCCTGCAACATTGGTGGATGAGTTGGTACCTTGGCGGCCATATTCACTAGCACAAAACGTATAAACAACGACTATTTATTTAATGCGGTTTTAGGGTTAGCCGCTGTCATTCAAAACGCGATGGCATTTTTGAAATTAATTTTATTTACGAATGCGACTATTTAAATAGCCGCATTCTTAAATCAAAATGCATGATTTACGAATGCGGCTATTTAAATAGCCGCATTCTTAAATCATTTTTTACCCTAATTTTGAAGTGCGTCACTTACGCTTTCATACTTTCTTCCTTTTTGGCGCTTCGCGTTTTCTCTTTGTTTCTGCTCTGGTGTTCATCTCTTTTGCGAGTTTCATTGTGTTCTCGTACCAATGTAAGTTCGTTTCGATTCGCTCTCTTTCTTCTTCACCAATGGTTTATAAAATTTTTTCGTTTCGCTTATTTGTTTGTTTTCTTACATTGGCGAAGGGTTCTCTGACGCTTCATTTTCTCTTTTGTTTATGCTCTCGTTTTCTACGAGCCTTCATTGTCTTCTTTGTGCCATTGTAAGTTCTTTTCGAGTTCTCTTTCTTCTTCACCATTGATTTATATATATTTTTTCGTTTCTCTTATCTATTTGTTTTCTT
>Ga0123341_1004888_pt1 | contig 11855 bp, 5 predicted proteins | sample Turbeapinknodule_FD_89959 | JGI IMG/M metagenome (GOLD analysis project Ga0123341, IMG submission 89959) | Root nodule microbial communities of legume samples collected from Mexico - Turtle bean Mexico pink nodule | ecosystem: Host-associated > Plants > Roots > Nodule | place: Mexico: Nepantla... | reverse complement strand
GGGGTGAATTGTTTGACAAAAGATTTTCGCAAAGATTGGATAAGAATGAAGTTTTATCAACAATCACAGAAGAAGAAATCAAGGAAGCCAAACAATCAAAGCAATTAAAATTGTTTGCAAAAAATAATCGTTGAAACTTCATTTTAACCGGCTGTTTATAGCAGCTGGTACAAAAATCAAATCAAACAGTTTATAATGAGTGAGAGAGAGAGAGATTACACAGCCAATTTATATTGGCTCACTCAACCCTGAGCTACATCTAGTCCCCAGAACAACCACTGGGTATTCCACTAGCAATCAATCACAGATTACAAAATACAACACCACAAAGAGGTGATCTTGATACCACAAGAACACTCACCTCCTTGCCTATCACACAACCTTAGTCAGAACACCCTTTGACCTTATAGGTTTACATACCTTTTACAAGTATAGAAAAGGACAATTACAAGAATCAGAAAGGAACAGATTACACCTGGTATTTCAGGAATCACAAACTAGTTTCCACTAGATGATTTCCAAAGAGGAACATCAGTCAAATCAATGTGAGAAATCAGTTAAACATGCATAGGTGTGCAATATTAGCAAAAAAATCGGTTATTTCGCAGGAATAACCGGTTAAAATATGTATCACATTTTTATATCAAATAAAAAACCAGTTATAGCAATGTTCAATCAAATGTGCAAAACAAAAACAGATGCAAATATTAAAACATTACAACCCAAAGCTCACTTCTCCATCTATTTGTATCCACAAATCGAAAAATAGAAGGATTAAAAATAAACATAAAAGAAAATAAATTGTTCAAAAAAGTTAACCAGAAATTTGAAATGAAAGCCTTAAACTTTGCTTTAGTCATTCCTTCCATATTGCAGATCAAGTAGTTGGTTCTGAACCTCCTCAATTTGTTCATCCAAGGTCTGGAACATTGAATCCATATGCTGAAACCTTTATTCACACAGCTCATGAAGATTTCTCTGGTTCTCCGCAAAGCTATCCATTTTACTTACCATTAGCCTTTCAAAAGGAGACATTGAAGTCATCCTACCTCCCATGTGATCAGTACTTGGATCAGCTCCATGAGCTCCAGCAACTTGTTCTTTTGTATTTGCTGCAGCTTCAGCCTCTTCTTCAGCATGAGTTCCACTTGGGCCAGCTTGGTCTCCATCCTTGCTTACCCACCTTCCACCAATCTTGATAAACCCCATTTTGCTTAGGGAACCACTATTGATCTCACTTGAAGGCTTTACAATATCATCCAATTCGTCTTCAATATCTACTTCAAAATAATGTAGAATTTTAGAAATCAAAATTGCATAGGGATAGTGGAAGTCACTTAACCTTGTCGCCTTTTGCATATGGTCTTTGAAGATGTGAATCCAGTTGAGATTCACCTTGTTCATGATGCAGTAGATTAAAAGAAAATCCTCTTCAGAAAGGGTAGAATGATTGCTCCCCCTTGGTGTCACAATCCAGGACATAATGAAGGCAATGAGTCTTTCATCAAGCTTCAACCCTCCAACAGGAAAGTTTCTTACCTTTGAGAGGGGATTCTTTAGACAATTCTTGTAGAATTGCATTTTGTTGAACTCTTTTATCACTCCAATGTTACTTTTGTTGATTCTTAATCTAGAGAATTTCAGCCCAGTGATGGCAGTCCAAACATCATTGGTGATTTGAATGTCTACTCCCTTCACATGAGAGATGAGAATGTCACCATTGAATTGAAGGTTTGTGTAAAATACCTTCACCAAATCTGGATAGATGTTTCCAGACATCTCAAGGAATTTCTTCAACCTTTGCTCCTTGTTTCATGAAGGAACTTCTCAATAAGTTCAGATTCTCCTGAAAACCAGCTTTCCAGCTTTCCTCCACTCCTTACTACCCTTGTTTTCATCCTCTTAGATGAAGGAGGTGTTGATGCCATGGTTTGGTTAGGGAGAGAGGATGGGCGCAAACTGTTGAAACATATTTAGTGTAGAGAGAAGAAAAACAGATTGTTTCTTGTGAACAATTGCAACTAATAGCCTCACATATATAACCAGAACAGTCAGTCAAAGTTGGCATTTAGTGGGTTGAATCCAAACTGAAAAAGGAATCAAATCAGAACAATAAAGCAGTTCTGCCAGACCTAACAGAAAACACATGTTGATTTGACCAAACTTAAAAGCAGTTTTAATTTCCAACGCTTAGAGGAATCTATTTCATGAAGAGCAGTTAAAGTGTTGTAATTAAAGTGTTGTTGACCACAAACATCACTGGGTTTGAACAGGAAATCAAATCAAAGCACAATGAATTAAAAATAGATTTGACCAATGCTGACAGAGTTGAAACAATCGGTTGTTTCGAAGAAACAATCGTTTGAATTTTTGCAACAGGTGAAAAATTTGAAAAACCAAATACTTTTAACAGAAATTGAACATACAAGGATTCAGGTTTAAGGCACATAGTTTTGTATAGAAACAAAAGGAATACAAAACAAAATAATCCAGAACCTTAAGAGAAGAAATACATAATTGGATTCAAAATGGAATGTTCAAGTATAGGAATAACAAAGAGTTATTCTTCAAGTTTTGTAGTACATATATAAAGCAGTACACAATTTCATAACAAGGCATTGTCTTGATTATTTGCATCCATGAGATCCTAATCCTACAGATCCTTTATGTGGAGGCAAAATTCTGCAAAAGAAAGCTTGTCAAATCACAAGATTTGATCCCTTAAAGAACTTGGGACCTTTCATGTTAGATTTATCTTTAAAACCATCAAAATTTCTTGGAATCCATTTAAAGATACCTTTAGGAACAAGAGATTTGCGAATCTTACAAAATCTGATAGAGTGACCCTTTCTCATGCAGTAGAAATAACAAACAACCAGTTGTTTTGACTTTTCAATCGGTTGAGTTTTTGTAATGGTTGAAAAAGGTTTTAAACAACCGTTGTTCTTGCTTTGTGGATTAAAACCCAAACCAGATTTTCCAAAGACACACCTTTGAGATGCTAAAACATTCTCAAGATTGGATTTACCTTTTGAAATTGTGTCAACTATTTTCTCAAGATACAAAATTTTATTTTGAAGAGATTCATAGTTTTTGCAAGAACTGGATTCACACTTGCAAGAAGAGTTTTCATAAATCATTTCAAGGTTTTCAAAATCAATTTTTGAATTTTTCAAATCTTCTTCCAGAACTTTGACTCTTTCTTTCAACCAGTTGTTTTTACTTTTCAACCGATTGTTTGAAAGGGTTAATCTATTAGCTTCTTCATGAGTCTCTTTAAAAACCTTAAGAAATTGATAATAACTATCACATTTGGTAGAGGAAGATGTACTTACATGGTTTGATGCAGACTCTTCTCTTGCCATCAGACAAACATCCATCTTGGAATCTACAAAGGATGATCTAGCAGAGGACTTATCACTGTCCAGCCAAGTACTTCTTGATCTTGAACCTTTGTGAATTTTCTCAATAGTATCTCACATTTCTTTAGCTGAGATACACTGTGAAACTTTGAGAAGTTCATCAGAATCAAGGGCAGAAACAATGATGTTCTTAGCTACACAATCAAGATGATCACTTTCATTTTCAGGTAAGGCAACATTATTTTCAAGCAAATGTATGAAAACATTGTTTGTAATGACATCCTAGATTATTTTATCTAATGAGTCTTTCATTCTTATACACCATGGTTGATAGTTTTCACCACAAAATAGAGGTAGTCTATTTAAAGAAGCACTTTCCCCAAAAGAAAACTTGCTAGCCATTAAAACAGTGAAAAAAACAAAACTTGAATATTTTTCAAGAACATAGCTCTTGATGCCAATTGTTAGAATTAATGGCCTAAACAAGAGGGGGGTGAATTGTTTGACAAAAGATTTTCACAAAGATTGGATAGGAATGAATTTTTATCAACAATCGAAGAAGAAGCAATCAAGGAAGCCAAACAATCAAAGCAATTAAAATTGTTTGCAGAAAATGAATCGGTTGAAACTTCGTAGCAGCAGGTACAAAAATCAAATCAAACAGATTATAATGAGTGTGTGAGAGAGAGAGATTACATAACCAATTTATACTGTTTCACTCAACCCTGAGCTACATCCAGTCCCCAGAACAACCACTAGGTATTCCACTAGCAATCAATCACATATTACAAAATACAGCACCACAAAGAGGTGATCTTGATACCACAAGAACAGTCACCCTCTGACCTTACAGGTTTACATACCTTTTACAAGTATAGAAAAGGGCAATTACAATAATCAGAAAGGAACACATTACACCTGGTATTTCAGGAATCACAGAGCTCTTAAGATCAGATCTTGAACCAATGTACAACTACTTAGCAATCTTGCAAAACTTTTGAATCAAACCTCTTCTCAAAAACAATTTCAATCTCACTTTTTGTATGTTTTAGAATACAAAGAGAAACCATATTTATAGCTCTTATAACTAGCCATTCTAGGCAGTTAATCACGAGCCAAATCAGTTTTAATTCAACTGAAAACAAATTTAACAGGTTTTTGAAAAGTTGTTCGGAAATGTGACAATCAATCGGTTGAAATGTCATTTTAACTGGTTGAATTGGCTTTGACAGTTAGTCAACCAAGTCAAAAACAGTTTTGAAAACCTTCACATAAGCTAAGTGTAAAACAATCGATTATATCATGGTTTCAACTGGTTGTTTTTCTCTTTGCTTAGAAAAACATTTTTCTCTTTTAAAGCAAATTGGTTCAGCTTGTGCATAGGATTAAGCTAAGCTCCAATCAGAGCATCAAAGTATCAAGCTTTCAACACATACTTGGATCATCAAAGCTTCCATGTTCTACACAACTCCCTTCCCCTTCTAGAACCAACTACACCTACAACATTTAGTTTTTCCAAGAACTAAGAGATTAGCTCTGAACTAACTAAAGGTATAGGTAGTTCTAAAAGACGATTAACTAGAGTACAAGAATTTTTCATGAAAATATATGACTGTCTAATAATGTAGATTGCAGAATCCAAAATTTACAAAGTGTTTTTATATTAGTTCACACTTAAGTAACTCTCTTAAGAGGTTTCTTTAATCAAATAATGATTATAGAACAAGTACAGAAGTCACTCCTAACTAACATGAGTACGCAAGTCAATCCTAACTATCCCTCATCATTCTTCCTGTAAGATAAAGAACTCCACATTTTTGTAACTTTCAGTTTTAACTACAAAATCAAAGATTGAATCAACAAAGCTTCCTAACACAAATGATTTTTTTCGAAAAAGTAATATAATTAAATGATTCTTTTGGCAAAAGTAATATAATTAAAGTTGTGTATTTAATTTTGTTGGTGCCTTCACTTTTGTATAAAAAAGTTGCTCGAATATTATTATTGTTTAACAATCTTCTTATTGATGATGTCTTCAAAATTCTAATAATGCATCCCTTATATTTTGTTCTGCAAAATTACTTTAATTGACTCGGTAACTTTGCTTACATCTTGTGAAAGTATAGCGTTGTAAGTGTTATGATTTATCTGTCAATTATTTTCTTATAGCGCCTTGAACACCTATAAGATATTGATTGATATAATTTTTGTAATGTGTTTTTACTTCAATGATTGGTTTTAATATAGAAAACACGTTGATCACATTTGTTAAAAATCATTTATCTTTTAATAGGTAAACGTTATACGGTTTAGTGTATTGCTCATTTTTAGAAGGATCTAAAATTTCACTTTATTTACAACTGTGTTTTATTTACCTATTAATTCAATTGTATAAGCACATTAGTTTGCATCATTAACTATACAGTATAACAATTTCTATGGTAAACAATGTAAATATACGGTATAATTTATATGCTTAACTATATTTATTATTATCAAAACATTCAAACTACATCATAAAATAGTTAACACCTCAGGACTCAACACTGGATATCCCCATTTCTTTAAATTAATTCTATCATGCAAGAATGAGAAAATTTGAAAATCCTAATTGTAAACAAATTACAACAATTTCAATTAAATTTTATTTTACTTTTTTCACATGAACAGTTATATATTATTATATTTTACAAATTACTGTGTTAATTCAGAGATTATAAAAAGACTAGAATTTAAAATAGTTAAAGTATATTCAATTTTCTTTTTTAATAAAAGACTTATGTTATACATCATTATGAATCCTCACATCCCAACTAGAGTTGACATCCCAAAAAAAATCCAACAATCATATACTATCATTAAAAAATCTTTTACATTTATCTTTTCACTCTAATATTGTAATAAATATGTATTCCGTGTAACACAGAAGTCTATTATCTATAGATAAAAAAAATAACATACAACATAAATAATAACACGTATACTCTGTTGAATGCAACAAGAAGATTTATACTAAAAGAAAAAAAAAATAAAGTCATTTTCTACCTCTTATGTGTGCTGATGATTAATTTGTATTTAGTTTCTATATGGTATCTGAGTTCAAGACAAGTTCCTCTCACGCATTAGAGATTCTAGCTTTCCAACATCTTCTGGAGTGTCAACACCATGAGCCTCATGATTAACCTTTATCACCTATAGAGGAAAATGAAAACAAACATTTTAATAAAGTGAACAACAATGATATAATCTTGACGAGTATGAGTGTACAAACATTTCAGTAGCATGGTTGCTAGATAGATAAGAAAGGATAACTCAAATCGAACCAATTAGATGTCCAATTCGGGTCTATATGACATCACCTATCAATAGAAAGACTCTAACTATCTTGACATAAAATTCACTTAAATTTACAATAACATTTTGTAAACACTAACAAGTAGCTATTTTATTGCATGGAATTTATAATAATGAATTTAATTGAAACTGTGAGGCTTTTATTTCAAATTTTTATGTGAATTCTGATCACTTAGCCTTTAACTCCATTACTGTTGAAGAGTATAAGGGCAGAGAATGAACCAGATGAACTTGATTGATTAAACACTCAGCTAGTTAATTAGCCTCATAAACACTTGATTTCTGATTCTGAATGAGGTTAATTTGAGTTAAAAAAATAAGTTCGTTAAATATAAAAGGTGAGCATGAGCCCATAACTATTCAATTTATTTTGCTCGTGAACTATCTTGAAGCATGGTGAGATGGAACGTAGGAAGAACAAATCTTGTACATTCAATTAAAATGGGTGGTCAAAATTAGAATTAACTAAAATAATCTTTAATATCCATAAATTACTGCAGTGCAGAGGAACATGACAGCAAAAAACCAAAACATCTGTTAGGAAACCCCCTGTCAAGAGGATTTATGTTAAGGAGAAATTGGGGAGAACAGGGCCCTGTGCCCCGTATAAGAGAAAGACTATTATGGTAGCTAGTGTAAATAAATATGAACAGAAAGAAGAACAAGAGAAAGGTATCAGATAGGTCAAGTTGTTAGTGGGAGTTGCAGACCTAGAAAACAAAGTTATTAGTGGGAAGGGCCAGGTTTCTCGAAATTGTCCTTTTCTGGAGGTAATTGGAGAGAGCTAAGCCTTTTCAATATGAACCCTCCTCGCCCCTCTTTCAATTTATAATTGTAATTTGTGAACCTGTAGTTAATCTTTAGCAAAAAAATAGTTCATATAAAGTTCAACTTGAGTTCAAACTTCAAATTGTATGAATTCTTATGGACTCAAATTGAGTTGTGTTCGACTCAACTAGTTCCAGCAGTGGTATAGAACATCGAAGTACACCTCAAATGCAAGTTTTGGATGGTATCATCAGAAAACTTTTTCACTTGAGAAGGATTTCAAGATTACTGCAGTGCAGAGGAAAATGACTAATAATAAAAAAATCTGTTGGAAAACCCCAGAACAAGATAGTTTATGTTGAAGAGAAAATGGGGAACAGGAGGGATCAAGACCCTGGGGCATTATAACATTATAATATAAAGCCTATTTATGTTAGTGTAAAGTAAACAAATATAAATAGATAGGGGGCAAGAGAAAGGTATCAGATTGGTCAAGTTGTTAGTAGAAGGAATCAGGTTTCTCGAATTATTTAGAGGATTCATTTTGTTCTTTTCTGCAGGTATTTTGAGAGACCTAAGGCCTCCCAATATCAACACCCTACTCTACCCCCTTTCAATTTATAATTGTTGATTCTAAAACATACTTTTTGTTATATACTACTACAATACAACTCAGGGGCTTGATCACATATTCCCTTATCCCTCATATCATAGACTCATGGACCCTCTTACTATGGCTTTCACCGAGTGTTCAGAGTTCAATAGTCAGACAACTTTATTGGAGAACCCGAAATACGTTGGTTAGACAACTCACATCACATCTGATGGCAAATTGACAACCAGACAGTTATACATGGATTTGAAAGGCTATTTGAATATCATTAGTATATTACACACGATCAATAGAGAAATAGAATAATCAAGTAAAATACTTTCACCTTAGTGGGAGAATAAAGTTAAAACAAGGGCCTATATAAATAGCTTAGGTACCTTCATCTTGTAGCCATTCTCAAGGACTTTAAGCTGCTCCAAATCCTCCTCTAGTTGCAAAGGAGTTGGTTGAAGATCAGGGTATATCCTTAGAAACTTTGCATCATAGCTCTAGTAGATTCATAGACAGAAAAAACTATTAACTCACAATGAAGCAAATAATGGTAACAGTCTAAAGACAAATAGACAACGAACAATGATTGTTATTACAGAAAATTAGAAAGAATTTAATGATAGTAGTACCTGAATCCCAAGATGAAGCAAATACGGGAACTGTGGATTGACCTTCCCTGACCTACAGTACATATGCAAGCATTTATCCAGTTTTACAAAAATATGTATAACAATTTCACATGTTTTATGAATGAATTAACAATTAAGATGGAAATCTGAACTTAAATTATTAGTAACTTACTTGTTGAATGGGATTAATCCTCGTGAAAAATAGATGGCATAACCACTATTATCTACAACACATTTTACTCTATTTGGATCATGAGCATCTTCAGGCTTTAAAGATGTGACTGCAGTGCTGAACACTGCATCTGGAGCTGCCTTTAAGGGTCAGGATTCAGCATAGATAGTACAAAGGAATAATATAAAATTATAAACAATCACAGATATATAGAAATATTTCCTTTTAGCCATAGAGTTACAATACTTAAATGGGAAGATTTTCAAGATAACATGATGCTAAAACAGTGTTTTGGACCAATTGATTTACCATTTTTATTCAGAATAAAAAGCACAAAAGGATCACAGCTAAAGCAGGCTGTCATTTATTTTTTTGGCAATGGAGCATTATTTACATTTTAAATGGTATGAAAAATAACAAATTTAAGATAAAAAAAATCTTACCTGCAAAGTTTTCACAACACCGTCTATTATCTCAGGTTCAATAAGTGGTTCATCACCCTGAATGTTGACAACAATATCATAATTTTTCCCAAGCTTCTGTAGAGCTTCATTGCAGCGCTCAGTACCTATCATGCACAGTAAAGAGTATGAAACATTGTGAGGAAAAAGGTTTGAATGGCTACAATACAAAAGAAACTGATTTGCTTACCATTTTTGCAAGATTCTGAAGTCATAATAACATCAGCTCCAAATTGTCGACAGCAGTCAGCAATCTTTTCATCATCAGTTGCCACAACTAGAACAAGAGAAAATTATCAAGAAGCTAGCAAGATGTGCACATGCATACATCTACCAAATTGTAAAACTCTCAACTAAACTTTTTTGAATATGAAGCACCAGACAAAGTGCGTAAGTAGTGCACAAAAATCTGCCTAAATTACAATCCAGACTAAATCATGGTATTCTTTGGTCAGTTTTCCTAGATATTCATAAAGTAAAGCAATGGAACACAGGTAGATGTTGGAGACATTTAAAATTTGTTACCTTCAAAAGACCAATAAGAGATTTTAAATGCATGAACAAATGCAGAAACAGTAAAAACTGAAAAGAAATATAATATCATTTGCATGTCCATTCCTAGGATGTGTTTGAACATAAGTTGTTGTGTCTGTGAAACGCCCTCTCAAAAGCAACACATATTGGACACACATGAAAACAAAATTTAAACTTCGCACATCTTCTTCACTATTCAGAACCCTCCACTGAGCAGAAAAGGAGAGCAAAAAGCTTAATTACTTCACCTCTTTGTACTACTTGATGTGAGACTTAAACACCCATAATACACAAGTCCCTATCACTTAAGCTTCACATAGAGGCATATACTTTAACATACCAATTTTAAAGATTAACTTGAGTCGAAGTTATATATTAAGCTATTAATGCCACAGTCGATAAAGATCATGGGTATAGATAGACCTACCAAGATGATCCAATGTAACCGCCAGCTTTGCCCTTTCCCATGTTCTCTGTAAAAACCAAATTAGGTAAAACACATCATAATTTGACCAATGAAGAGAAATAGGAGCTGGAAATAGTTTACTATAACGCCAAGAAGCCAACTGAAATTTTTTAATAAACTATAAGCCTGTTTCTCCACGAGTTTCTCACTATTCCTAATATTTTCGCATCTTTTTAAGAGCCGATGTTCATAGTGACTTTCACTCTATCCACATTGACCCAGTAGTAGTAACCCTTTTCTCTTTTACAGCTTTACTCACCATTGACAAGAGCAGAGTCCAACTAAAAACACTAGAAACTTGAGACTTAATTAGCTAGCCAAGTAGTTTACCTTAATCCTTATGAGACTCAAATTATCGGATTACGTGCTTTCTTCGAAGATCCAGAGTACACACTACGTTAATATTAAACAAAATTGACCCTTAAACATTTTCAGATTTTATTCATTGATACAAGAATAAACGATGCATGCATTGTCAATTTAAAATATTTTTGAAGTAAAACTCATAAAAAACAAAGTTAAAAGAAAATCAAGGAGAGAGAGTAGAGGGGTGGACCTGGATCATGGGCTTGCCCAGGATTTGAACGAGAGGCTTTCCCTGAAACCTCGAAGAGGCATACCGGGCGGGTATAATACCAACGACACGGCTCCGAAACTTGCTGAATCGGGTCATGTAAGCGCGTGCACCCACCGCTGCTGCAATGGCCACTCCCGCCACAATTCCATGGACAATCCACGTCTTTGCGGTGGTCGAAGAACCAAACGACGCCGTAGAAGAAGAAGAAGACGATGAGCATGGTGCCATGACCCAAACAAAGAGAAGAATTTAGAAAGTGAGTAACTTTGCTTAATTTTGGGCACTCAACTTCAGATCTAACGATACATCTATATGTCTTGTCTTACCGTTAAAAATCATGTTCTCTCATTTGCAACACTTTCACTTTTGCAATTTCACTACTCAATACTTAAATTCGTTTTTATTTTATTTTACTTTATTCTCTATAAACAAATTTAATAACCCGATTTATTTTTCAATTATATAAATACATTAACGTGCTTTAAGCTAAAGTTCATGTTAAATTTTATTATTAACATCTTATTAATATTAAATAAAAAACATTGTTATTAATATTTTACATGAAAGAATAAAAATTAATAACATTATTTATAATCTATCAAAATTATTTAATTTGTAGGGAAAATATATATTTATCTCTCTTAAAATTATATTATTAGATCACAACTCCTTAATTAAGTTCATGCCTTAAACTTAGATCATTTCCAATCAAAATCGACTCACTTGTGATTTTTTTTTTTCTGAACTTGACTTATTAGCATTTTTGTTCTTTAATAAAGTCATTATTTAAGAATAAAATACAACTGCTGCTATTTTTTTTAATGAAAAATAAAATTTTGACCAAACAATTAAAATATATATTTCGCGTCAATTATGATGAAAGTAATCTAAAATATTACTACTTTTTTAAGATGATTAGTTTTTTTTT
>Ga0123341_1004887_pt1 | contig 11857 bp, 7 predicted proteins | sample Turbeapinknodule_FD_89959 | JGI IMG/M metagenome (GOLD analysis project Ga0123341, IMG submission 89959) | Root nodule microbial communities of legume samples collected from Mexico - Turtle bean Mexico pink nodule | ecosystem: Host-associated > Plants > Roots > Nodule | place: Mexico: Nepantla... | reverse complement strand
ATTTTTTTTTTTTTTTATATAGAATACTGGAATCCAGAAAGTGAAAAACAAATCATAAATGAGATGACTAAAATAGACAGAAAAGATAAATGAAAAAAATGTGAATACAAAAGAAAAAAAAAACTTTAAAGATAAGATGAAAGTTGATTAAATGGTCAAATTAGATGAAGAAAAAAGGAACATCACAATCTAAAAAACAAACAGTAAATGACATGAACATGAACATTTTAATGACATGAACATCACAAACAGTAAACAAACAGAAAAAAGGAATATTTTTTTTTGTACTTACAGATTATTTGCAAAAAATATTATTGAGTTTGATATTCATATTTTAAGAAGTATGTTGATTTAGTTACAGTTAACTTTAAGAAAAAAATATTGGATTTTTAAAGAAAAAAAAACTTAATTTACGTTTTTTCAATCAAATTCATCTACATAAAAATATTGGACTAAAACCATATTTTAGAGGTAGTTAATTGTTGATTTAGATTATTAATTAATCTTTAACACTTCATAAATTATGTAATTTATGTGTGACCATTTTAAGATAACAAAAACGACGTAGTGCTTGTTCAGTGCAAGGCGTTATCGTCTTGCTTGGGGTTTATCTGCAATCTCCATACACAGTTAAGCAAAAAGCTTCATTAAACTTAACCATGCTCTCACCATTTCTTTCCTTGTAACCTTGTTTTTCATCCATGGACATTCTCAGAATTTCAAACCCCACCAACTTTTCAGTCCCCTCTTTCTGCCACCCCAAAACCCTAAACCGCAAATTCTCACCAAACTATGACAAACCCACATCCCCATTTCGCAGAACCCCATTCCCACTTTACCTATCACGCTCCACCGCCGTAAAATTTCAAACTTGGGCGCATTCCGGCCGCCCCACCAAGCGCCGCAACTCCCTGAGGAAGAAGATTCTCCGCGATCACAAGGTAATCCCTAATCAGATTCCCAACGACCCTCTTTCTGTTTCTGGTAATGGCGTTGAAGAGAGTGGTGTAGGGGTTCAGGGGGTTTCCGTTGTTGACAGTGTGGTTGTAGCTGAAAAAACAAAGTCCAAGCTTTTGGGTGAATCTGTTTTGTGGAATAAGTTCGAGAGTTGGGTTGACCAGTACAAGAGAGATATTGAGTATTGGGGTGTAGGGTCTGGTCCTGTGTTCACTATTTATGAAGATTCCCTTGGAGGTGTCAAGAGGGTGTTTGTTGACGAAGAAGAAATTTTGAAAAGAAGCAAGGTTAGGAGGGATGTGATTGGGGACTTCCCTGAAGTGAGAAGTAAAATTTTGAATGCTAAGAAAATGGCTAGGGAGATGGAGAGTGGGAATAATGTGATTGCAAGGAATAGTTCTGTGGCTAAGTTTGTGGTTCAAGGTAAGGAGGAGGGTGGTTTTGTTAAGGCTGTCCAAGGTTTTGTTGCGAAGCCTCAATTGCTTCCTAGGCTTTCCAGGGTTGGGAGGTATGTGTTATATGGGTTGGTTGTTATGTGGGGGGTGAAGAAGTTATTTGCTTTTGGAGAAGGAGATAAGGAGGTGGAGTATACAGCACGAGAGAAGGAAATGATGAGGAGGAAGATGAAGGCGAGAAAGGAGAAAGAGAAGTTGGTGAAGGGTGCTGTTGAAGTTATTGTTGAACCTTCGGAGACTCTGATGGTGGACATAAAAAGGCCTAAGTTAGATAAGGAACAACTAAGGAGTAATATTTTGAAAGCTAAGGGATCTTCTGATAAACTGGTAGTACGTGATTCGTCTGATAAAATAAAAACTATATCCATGGAGGTAGATTATAAAGTTCAAGAAATAAAAGAAATGGCTAGGCAGGCACGGGAAATTGAGGGAAGAGATAGTGTTGTAGTTAAGAAGGATTTGGAAATGGATGATTCGGTGATTAAGAAATCATCTGATGATAATGAATTCATTAAAAAGAAGATCGAACAAGATGACAGCTTAAGTGATAATCAAAATGAAATTGCAAGGGAAACGACAGATAGTAATGTCATTATGCAATCAACTTCTGTTGATGTCCCAGAGAACATTGATAATTCAGTCCTGCATCAGGTAGTTCCTGCAGATGAAGGCAAGGTATATGCTTCGGATGTCATAGTTTCTGGTGATAAGGAAATAGAATTTTCTGAGAATAATGTGCACCTGAAGGATAAAGAAAATGACAATCCCTTAGATACTCTTATTAATGGCTCATCTGTGACAAATGAAAATTCTGTGAAGAAGAAACACAGGATCATACGGTCTGTTAAAGAAGCTAGGGATTATCTTTCGTCAAAACATCACAAGCAAAATCCTGGTGCTGACACAGTATCTAAACTTAAATCCATGAAAGAAAGTATTGCTGATTTGAAGTCTTCAAGTGTTATTGACTTTACGGACCAGAAAAGCCAGAACTTGAAGATGAACACAACTGGGTCAAGAAGTGGCACATTGAATGGAACATTGGATTCTAAGCCTGTAAAAAATGCTCAAGATGATTCTACTCAGAAGGATACGGAACTAATCCCAATAAAGAATGACTGCAAAGATTCTGGGGTTGAACCTGGCTCAGGAAACCATCAAAAGTCTGAGACCACTTTAGACTGTGGAGTTAATGGCAATGGTACAAGTGGGACACCAAAAAATTGGCCAGAGAAAAATCTCCTCGAAGTTGAGCATATCATTAGTAATGGTTTAAAGGGATTATCAGATTCTAAGCCTGCCACAAAACCTAGTGAAGATTCTAATCCTAAGGATAAGGAATTTAGCCCAATGAAGGATGACTACTTCAAAGACTCTGGTGTTGAACCTGGTGTAGAAAACCTTCAAAAGTATGACACCACTTTAGACCTTGAATTCAACGGCATCAGTACGGACAAGAACCTCCTCAAAGTTGAGCAAATCAGGAGTGATGCTTTAAATGGATTATCAGATTCTAAGCCTGGCACAAATCCTATTGAAGTTTCTGATCAGAAGAATAAGGAATTAGGCAAAACAGAAGTTGCTGGTGTTGAACCTGGAATAAGAAACCATCTTAATTCAGGTACCACTTTAGATGAAGTTAATGACATTAGTACAGAAACAAAGGTGTCTGGAAAGACAGAAAACTGGCTTGAGAAAAACTTCCATGAAGTTGAGCCAATAGTGAAGCAAATTAGAGCGGGATTTAGAAATAACTACATGGCTGCAAAAGATAGAGTCGATCAACCTTTAGATATACTCACTGAGATGGAGTCACTTAGAGGTGTTGGGGATGGTGGAGAACTTGACTGGATGCAGGATGATCATCTTAGAGATATTGTCTTTCGGGTCCGGGAGAATGAGCTGTCTGAAAGGGATCCATTTTACTTAATGAGTGATGAAGATAAGGACACATTTTTCAGAGGTCTTGAGAAAAAAGTGGAGAAAGAGAATATGAAACTTTCTTACGTACATGAATGGCTACATTCAAATATTGAAAATCTTGATTATGGAGCAGGTAAGTACCTGTTTCTGAAATTATATGATATAGAGAATTTGATCAACTTTTAATTTCTTGAAATGATTTTAACAACTTCTTTTTGCGATTAGTATGTTCCTGGAAATTCCCCAAATATATTAACTAGCATTTTCTTCTGAATAAATTTAAACATGATGCTAATAGCTGTCTTTTAATTCCTCTAGATGGCATTAGCATATATGACCCACCAGAGAAAATCATACCACGCTGGAAAGGGCCTGCAGTAGAGAAAATTCCCGAGTTTCTAAATGAATTCCTTGATGAAAGAAAGATAGGTTCCACCAGAAATATGAATCCAGTGAAGAAGGATGAGAGTGGTTTTGCTATAACATCATCTGATTCCTCTTCACAAGAAAAGTTTGATGGCTCTACAGTGCCTATTAAGAAGTTGAAAAATCCCAAGACTATCATTGAAGGAAGTGATGGTTCTGTTAAAGCTGGCAAAAAATCAGGGAAGGAATATTGGCAGCACACGAAGAAATGGTCCCAAGGTTTTTTGGACTGTTACAATGATGAGACAGACCCAGAAGTAAAGTCCATAATGAAGGATATGGGGAAGGATTTGGATCGCTGGATCACTGAAAAAGAAATAAAGGAAGCGGCTGATCTAATGGACAAACTCCCTGATAGGAATAAGAGTTTCATGGAAAAGAAACTCAACAAGATTAAAAGAGAGATGGAGTTGTTTGGCCCTCAAGCAGTGGTTAGCAAGTATCGTGAATATGCAGATGACAAAGAGCAAGATTACTTATGGTGGTTAGATCTTTCACACATACTGGTACGTGTATACATCTTGTTCTTGGTTTCCAGTTTCCACTTGTTCACTGGCGCACATCAAATTACAGATGACATATCAGTTGTGTATTTGAATGATAATTCCAGATTTGCTCTATTTTTCTGCCCATTGATGCTGAATTAATTTGATTATTTTCTGTTAGTGCATCGAATTGTACACAGTTGAGGAGGGAGAACAGAAAGTAGGACTTTATTCATTGGAGATGGCTGGAGATCTTGAATTGGAACCTAAGCCATCTCATGTGATTGCTTTCCAAGATCCCAGTGACTGCAAAAATCTTTGTTACATAATTCAGGCTCATATGGAAATGCTGGGAAATGGCAATGCCTTCGTAGTTGCACGACCTCCTAAGGTATTTGTGCGCTCTCACCAATGATATCTGTATTGTTAAATGGAGGCACCAAATGTGGAATGGCATGGCAGATTCTTGCCAAACGCAGCAGGCAATTTGTGAAGGGAGGCACCATTGGCGTGTTACTGGTTTCATAGATTTTTAGACTGTGATAATGTATTTGTTAGAAAAATTACTGCAGTGGTTTGACAGAGATAGCTTTAGATCTCTTGATGATTTGGGTTAATTGCCCTGTCCCAAGCAGTATTTTATTGTGCAGATAATATGCATTAACACCCTTTAATGTTTTTTCTGGGGAGTGAGGGGGGATTCTGCTAGGAGGTTTTTCTTATTCCAAAAGCTTTGATTTTTAAAAAAATTTAATGTAGTATGATCCATATCATATGGCAGATCTCACCTGGTAGAACAAGGCATTGTTGATGTTGTCTTTAAGGGTGTAAATTATATGGATGTTTTCTGAACTTCTATTGCATTTTATAGGATGCTTTTCGAGAGGCCAAAGCAAATGGGTTTGGTGTTACCGTCATCAAGAAAGGCGAACTTCACCTTAATATAGACCAACCACTAGAAGAAGTGGAGGAACTGATTACAGAGATTGGCAGCAAAATGTATCACGATATGATGATGAAAGAGCGATCTGTGGACATAAACACATTAATGAAAGGAGTATTTGGTTTTAATGACCGCTCCTTCAAGAGGTAACTATTTGCTTTCTAGTTTCACAATTCTTCAGTGGTATGGAATACACAACATTACAAGTTCAGATCTGTGAAGTTTTTCATCATTGTGTATACAATATTTAGTGGTTTCATTTGTATCTTAAAGGTTAAAGCGGAAGTTGAAGAAATCCAGAAAGGGTGATGGCTCTTAAACTTTCAGCAATGTGACCAGTTCAAGACAGTGAAAAGTCCTCCACCCAAACATTGAACACAGGCACATAAAAACCTTTCACAAAGCAAGGAAATTTTCTTGCTTCCGGAACAAATATTTTTGACCAGATTTTCCTACTCACGAGGAGATGGAGAGAACACATCATCAGTGAGATGTGGTAACCTCCTTCAAACTTCTGGTTTTTGTACTTTGTTTTTCCTACGCAAATCATAGTTGATTTGTATATATTGAGTAAAATGTAGTTATCAACTTAGAGCTCCACGTGTAGAAAAAGCAAGAAGTGGGACTTTTGATTTATTTTGACATGGAAAATAGAAAGCTTCTTTACAATAAAGTTTTATAGCCATGCAAGTGTAGAAAGTTTATTACTGTGTTCACCATTTAAAATCCATAACTTATTATAAAAATCAATAAACCTTTCATATATGTATGTTGGATTTTGATAACATGACCTTATGAATGTCTTTTACATTAATTTTCATGCATGTACTATTTATTGTTTAGAATAAAACTCTTTCAATTTTCAGCTGGCTGCGGATCCTTTTTAAAAGCAAAAATGCTGATTAGCATGAAATAATTTCGTCAAAGTTGAATAACTTTGTCAACTTTGCCAACTATGTTTTCTGTCAAAAGCCAATTTATATTTTTCTAATTGTATGGTTAATATTTAATTTCTAAAATGGTATCTCTTCGTACATTTTTGCAGTTCTGTATTCCTGATATGAAAGCTAGATTGAATGTAGTTTGTGCATATAACTGTGTCCTAATTAATTCAAAATAAATGAAAAAATATTACAAGTTTTTAGACAATTTTACTATAACATTTTAACTATACTTAATATAAGGTTACCTGTTTCCCACCCAAATTTTGATTAAAAACTCTCCATTGTAAGTTTTAAGACAGTTTAATAACTTTGAAGAATTGGTTTCTCCAAAATCTCATCTTTCCTGCGAAGGAAAGTCAATTTTGATGGGAGGACGCAATTTTCTGATATTTTAATCTGTTGCATTGTCACTGCCACGATTCCACCTCCAACGTTATATCACAGCAGCAGTTATCTTCCACTTCAGTACCTTTAAGCACCCCTGCAAAAATTAATGCTTTGAAAAGTATTATTTCTTCACAAAAATGGTATTAATTATTCTGCATGGCTTTTATTTAAGCTTTGTAGAAGCTGGAATACTTGTGCTATGGCTGAAAAACTTCTCTACAAGAAAAATTCGTCAAAAGTTAAAATTAATTTATGAAAGTTCTAATTTTTTAAAATTTTATTTTTTGAATTATTCATAAATTAATTTTGGCTTACGAAAAAGTTCATTTTTTTTTTAGTTTTTATTGAAAATTTTGATCGAGAAAATCTTTGTAATGTGCTTTAGAAAGTTAGCATTTCAATGATTTAAGGGTAGAAAATGATTTCATATCTTATGATCCAGACATTAATTTCCACTTATTAATGATAATTAACACAAAATGTTAGTATCACTTTGGGTGAGACATTTTTTTGAAGATGATTTATGTATATAAAGAATTTGAAATATTTTAAAATAACAAAAATTGCTCAGATAAAAAAATTGAAATATAAAGAATAAGTGATATTAGCTTAATTATTTTTTAAAATTAATCAATTTCTAAATTAACTTAGAACTAAGAATTTTGTCAACATCAATAAGCTTTTTGCTAATATTAAAATATTTTTTTCTGTTAACAAAAATTATCTCTCAACCAACATTTTTCTTAATCTATATGAACTATTTTTCAACAAATATCAACAATTTTTTTTTAATGATGTCCATAAAACTATTTTTCTATTTATCGATTTGTGTAGGTCAGTCCTTTTAGTTGACATTGATATGACAAATCCAATATATTCAAAATTTCTATAAATTATAAAATTGTGTATCCAATCTGAAGCAAGGTGAAGCTATAAAATGAAAAGGAAAAGGATTTATAGAAGTCAAAAGGTAAATATCAATGAAAGAATTTGTGAAATGCTGGAAATACTAAAAGCCAAGATCTAGGAAGGCATACATGAAGTAATGTAAAAACAACCATTTGAGCTATAGATATGTACTGGAAAACAATTATACAAAATATTACTTATATACCAACTTCTATGACAGAATCTCATCAAGGTGTTGGTCCATGATTTCAGAAACAGCATCCAGAAATGTTTCTTCACTTGTGGCAGGAAGAACAGAATCCAGAGCTGCCTTTACAATTCCCTCTATCACAGACTCCTTGTTCAAGGATTCCCTACACATTAGGCTTCCAATGGCAAAGGGTGTCATCCCTCTCTCCACTCCTTTCTTCAGAAGCATGGTTGAGATCTGAAGAGTGCGGGCACATTCAACTGGCAGATTCCATCCATGAAACTTCAAAAGGGCAATATCTTCATCGGCATTCAGTGACCTTATATAGTCAATGATCTCAGGGGAGTATGGTTGGCGAGCTTGGGGCCAATAAAGCCATTCAAAGGTGCAATCTTCAAACTGTTGGAATGGCAAAAACAAAGATTCAGGGGAGAATCCACACAAAATATCACTAAACCCTTTACTCCAACCAAACAAGAAAAAAAAGAAGATAATATAATATAAGATTTTTCAAAACTTGTAATTATAACAACATCAAGGCCTTGGGAGAGGTCAGCTACATGAATCATGCTTCTTTCGAAACAGGAAATTGCACCAAGAGAATAATGTTTCCCACCTCTCAAAATACATGCAGTCTATCCAAAATAACAACTTTTATGAAATGAACATAATAGTGAGAAGAATAGCACCTGAAAAGACATGTCCTTGCTGACATGCAAGGAAAAAGATCTATAGTAGCACAATTCATTAAAAAAGAAAAAGGAAAAAAACAAATGTATTCTAAAAATAACCCCAGCCAATAAACCTTTTGAAAGTTATATTATAAATAAAACTTGATTGAATATATATTGGGTCAAGAGCAGCAGAATTCTGCAATCTGTAAATAAAACATTTACCACCCAAAACCAGAAAACCAAGTTTAAGCATTTCAGACCAAGAGCACTATAAAGCATATCATAAGATGCACTAAAAGAGAACAATTGATCCATAAAAATAAGAAGAACAACTGAACTGAACTGAACAATAAAAATAAGGTGCTTACACTAGTGGGCAAGCAGTATCCATGATCAATTGGAATCAAAACAGCCTGGTCATTTTCATCCTCTTTGCCTATCAAAATATTCCCAGCATGTCTATCTGCATTTGCGAGTCTCATGTCCAGAACAGTAATTTTATGCACTTCCTTCACTGGAAATGCCCCAGGACCCATATCCTCGCAACTTCCATTATTCTCCATGAACATTTGCAAGGAGCCAAGCTTAGTAGTCAAGTCCCCAGGATGGTTAAATCCTTCATGCAAACACTTAACCAGAACAGTCGGGGGAACCCCAGAAAAGCCCTTCTGATCACCAAATAATGATCGACGACCACTCATTGGATGGTCCAAAATATAAGCTGCAACTTCCCTGAATGCACCCTGACCAACTTTCGTACCCTTCTTTAAGCCTTCACCATCTACTGAGAAAGGTAAACCTCTAGGGTTATTCACAGCCATTGGCTCTTCATCAATGGGCTTAAAAACAGCTACATACTTTTGCCCGGTTGGATCAAGCATAAAGTAAGCTCCCCCTGTACCCTCTGCAGATCTGATTGGATAATTTCCACTGGTTAGTCCTTCATATGTAAAGTTTATCATATTCCAAATCTCTGAAGCTAATTCAATTTTCTTATTAACAATGACAGGCTCCAAAAGAAGATTTCTATCAACAGTCTTCCTCGGGACAATTTGCTCAGCAGCTTCATCCTCTCTTCCCGGATCTTCTTTGCTAACATCAAGTTCTCTCCTACAATTATTTTCACTAACATCGTAATCTTTTGTACCATTCAACTCCCTCGCCTTGACGGACAACTCATCTTGTCCTGTACTAACTTCTCCATATTTCTCTCTAACAAAAAGACGAATCACTGCATCATTATATTTACTACAGATATCATCAATAACCCTCTGATCCTCAAGCAGCTCCCCGTTACACACAACCTCCTGCTGTTCAGGATCAGCAAAATGCTTCTCCTTTTTCGCAATTTGCTGCTTAACATACCCAACATCTCTGCATCTCTCCACCTGAAAAGTAAAGTCTTTTCCAGAAGAGGTTCTCACACTGATGGTCTGGAGATCCGACAGCCTAATCACCAAATACAAAACATTTCCTTCAGTCACCCCATAGTCCTTCAGCAGGGAATTGCTCCGCGCTAGCTCCCGCCCATCACAAACCAACTTCTGTTTGTTTGTCAATGAAGGAAGCCCCTTTTGGATTTTGAGTTTCACCGACTCAATGGTATCGTACGGAAGGACTCGCATCGGAGTCAAAGATCCAGAATGGGAGAGATATATGAAAATAAACCCAGGATCCAATGACAAGTGCAGTGGGGACCAATGGTATCCATCTGGGAACAACAATAGTTCCCTTGGAACAGGGCTAAGGATGGTGACACCAGCAGAAGACATTCTTAAGGTTGATTAAGGCGATGAAAAACAAAGAAGCTCGAGGCTTTCACCTAAGCCTGAACCCTAATTTCTACAATTTTTACAATAACACAGCCATGGGATTTATACAATTACAGCTGCCTGGGTTGTGAGATGACACACAAACCACCAACCCATATGACCAAACAAGCTCAAAATGAAACTTTAACAAAGTATGCACACAAGGAACAATTTTCCGTAAGAAATGATGAAAAATTCCAGACCCAAGCCCTAATTTCCCATCATTTCCCCACCCAAACCCAGAATCAAGCCACCCAGCAGAGAAAAGCTCTAGGATTTGGATCCAATCACAAAAGGGCCAGAATCAATTGCTACAAACTCAAGAGAAAGCAGATTCTTACCCTGGGGGAGCAGAAGTAGAAGCAGCAGAGAGTTTGAACCTTTTACCCGAATAATGCGAAATAAAGTAATGGGGTGGTTTTCTTAATGGAGTTGTGGAAGAGTTTTCTATTCAATACTCGGGAAAGTAGGGAAGAGTTGTTATGTTATTGTTGACTCTGACCAAAAACAAGAAACACAAATGGGAGATAGAAAAAGAGAGAGAGAGAAAAAAATGGATTGCAGAACAAGAAAGACGCGCGTATACGTCTGGTGTACAACTACTAGTATACAGCTTTTGGCGTACAAAAAACATCAAAACATAAGGATTAATACAGCATACCGTACACGTATACCTATACCTAGTAGAGACCTTCTTATTTGTATTTTTCTTTTTTTCTTTTTGTCCATTTCTTTCGCACACGAACAGTGATTATTGGTGGTATTTTCGGAGAAGCCGTTGCATGTAGTTCTCACAGGCACACACTTTAGGAATAAACAATTATTAAAAAAATATTAAAAAAAAAGTTCATAACGTTAGCAATGACAGAAGTGATAGTGACAGGGACATTAGTCATCATTTTACTACTGTCATGTCACTCACGCCTCTTTCCTTAACGGTCGATAGTACTTGAATATAGAGTGTTTTTTTTATAAGTTAATATATTTTTTAAAAATTATGTACAACATTTTTTATAAATTAGTGGTTATTGGAAATGAAATATATGATTTAATTATTGGAATTATTATTTTTTATTAGTGTGAATTCTTGAATACATAATACACTGTCAGTTTAATTTTTAGCAGAACAAAAATTCAATTTAATTCATGAATATTTAATTTTTTTTAATTATTATAAAATATTGTGATAAAATATCAACTATTGAAAATTATCTATAAAGTACAAGCATTTAACTAATCAGTTTTCTTGAAATTAATTTAGAATGGGTGCATTTTTTTAAACTGGCTATAAATATTACAAAATGAAAAAGAATTTCACACTTTTGTAGGTAATATTATAAGTTAAAAGGGAAAAATTGAAGTTAAATACAAAATAAGTATTTTATTATTTAAAAGTTATAAATGTTTTCCTTATGTACAATCTTAAAACAAATGGACAGTGAAAAAACATGATCTAGTTTTAAGAAGATTTATCAAGGAGTGTGTAGTGAAAGATCTAGCCTTTAAATGACATTTTATTCCATACATTGAAAAATTTCTAATCAGTTTTAAATGTAATAATTTAATTTGTTAATTTGTTGTTGTTCCATTGTTGAATATTGACTAGTGAAAAATTCAAAATTATTAAATTATTACATTATTGAATTTTATGATTATTTTGCATTAAAACTTCAAATACGTACGTATAATATTTTTATTCAAACAAAATATATCAATATGTAATTTTATGTCCATTTTTGTAGCCAACCAGTAT
>Ga0123341_1004886_pt1 | contig 11857 bp, 9 predicted proteins | sample Turbeapinknodule_FD_89959 | JGI IMG/M metagenome (GOLD analysis project Ga0123341, IMG submission 89959) | Root nodule microbial communities of legume samples collected from Mexico - Turtle bean Mexico pink nodule | ecosystem: Host-associated > Plants > Roots > Nodule | place: Mexico: Nepantla... | reverse complement strand
ATATATATCAATTAAATAATTACTAAAAATATATAACAAAACTATTTTTCTTATAATAAAAAAAATTATATAAGTTTATCAAATATTTATAAATTAACAGTTATTTGTTATCTATGATAAACTATTAATTATTAGTTTGTTGAAATGTGTCATAATTACTTTTTATATGCTTAATAAAAAAACACAGAAGTACTTGATAATAATAAAATTTATCATTGTATATTTTTGTGACTATTTTTAATTTGTTACAAAAAAATTAAAAATATGTTCAACTATACTATTGAATTCATTGAACCTTTAATAAGATAACTTTATAACTTTCACTATATCACTTTACAATTATTATGATATTTTACAAATAATTTGAGTCTGTACTGGCCAGTCTTCGGACATCGGACCTCGGCAACAGAGGGAGAGATCGAACGTCGGTGGTCTGAACAGCTATATTGGGCTACGTAAGGTGGGTCCCAAGAATCATATCAGTTACTAGTTAAAACATCCAGATATAAGAGGAAGTACTAAGACATGAGGGATCCATGCAGGTGGTGTGTATTTGGGCGCAACACGAGTAAATAGCCCTTGGAGGCGCTAAAACCCGTTAGGGTTAGGGTTTCCAATGGAGATTGCATGCATGGCACGTGAATACTTAGGGCACCCACAAAACAAATTGGCCTCGCAGCATTGGTGCATGAGTTGGTACCTTGGCGGCCATACTGTTAGTCGTTGCACTCTAGTAAAGGGAAGTCTTACGTGTCAGATTACGCTAAGATTGTGTAATAGCGACGCAAGGACGTTCTCACAGGAACCCTAGATACGGGTAACAGAACAGAAGTAAACCCTAGCTACAACCTATATAAAGGGCGGTAAGAACCCTAAAAAGGTACACGGTTTCTAAGCTTGAAACGATTTTACTTACTTACTGTTTCTTTGCCCCAGTACTGACTTGAGCGTCAGAAACGACCACCAGGGCGCCCTTTTGTCTCTACAGGTACAACGTTCTTTAACCCAAGGAAGTGCAAGAGAAGCAGGAGACAGGCGGGGCCATTGAGAAGACGGTCCTAGCAGTAGTGTTCTCAGCGCGAAGGCTTCGCCACTACTTCTAGAGCTTTACGGTGATAGTGGTGATAGACCTTCCCATTCGCAAGGTCTTGCAGAAGCTAGATGTTGCAGGAAGAATGGTGCGTTGGGCAGTACAACTATTAGAGTTCGACGTGCTATATGAGCCCAGAGGCCCTATCAAAGGCCAAGTTTATGCTGACTTCGTGGTAGAACTCTCATCGGCAGCCACACACCAAGAAGGAGCAGGTTTCAAATGGATACTCTTTGTAGACGGTTCCTCCAACCAACAAGGTAGTGGGGTTAGCATCATCTTGGAAGGACCAAATGGGCTATTGATTAAGCAGGCTCTGCAGTTCGTTTTCAAGGCTAGTAACAACCAGACAGAGTATGAGGCCCTAATCGCTGAAATTCTATTGGCTAAGGAGATGGGTGCGAAAAGTTTGTTGGCAAAGAGTGACTCCTTATTAGTCACGGGTCAGGTTACGGGAGGATACCAGGCTAAAGACCCTCAGATGGTCGCATACCTAGAGTACATTCAAACTCTGAGGGAGACGTTTAAGGTGTTCGAGTTAGTACACGTCCCTAGATAATAGAATGTCCGAGCTGACTTGCTAGTAAAGCTCGCCAGTTCAGGCAAGGGGGGCAGACAAAGGACAGTTATTCAGGAGACCCTAAGGACACCTTGAACTACCACAAATAATGCAGAAGAAATCCAGCAGATAAGCACTTCGGAAGGGGTGAAGAGGAGTCATCGGTCGTTGACTCAGAAGACGTTGAAGACGCCCAGGGTAAGCACATACCCAGTTTCTAGGGAGAAGTCATTGCAGGTTTGCCTAGTCGAAGGGGGTGAAACCTGGATGACATCCTACAAACGCTACTTGGTTGATGGGATACTCCCGCTAAAGCCCACAAAGGCCAGAAAAATCAAGAAAAATTCGAGCAAGTACACCTTGATCGATGGAGAGTTGTTCTGACATGGGTTCACTTACCCTATTATGATATGTGTAAGTGGCGAATAGTGCACACGCGTTATGGCAAAACTCCATGAAGGGATATGCGGGAGTCACATCGGTGGCCGAGCTCTCGCATCGAAGGCCATTCGTGCAAGATATTATTGGCTAGCCATAAGGGAAGATTACGCAAGTTACGCACAGCGGTGCAAGCAGTGCCAGCAACATGCTGATTGGCACAAGGCGTCTCCAGAAGAGCTCATATCGATTTACAGCCCATGGCCGGTCCATACCTGGGGGATCGATATTCTGGTACCATTCCCTTTAGCGGTACGACAGATGAAGTACCTTGTGGTTGCAATATAATACTTCACAAAGTGGATAGAGGCTGAGCCAGTAGCGCAGATCACAACCCACAATATTCAGCACTTTGTGTGGAAGAACATATTATGTCGTTTTGGAGTCCCAAAACGGTTGGTGTTTGATAATGGCACCCAGTTCGCGAGTCAAAAGTTGGCCAAGCTATGTACAGAATTTGGCATAAAGCAAGTGTTCTCATCAGTCGAACACCCCCAGAAAAACGGACAGGTCGAGTCTACCAATCGAGTTTTGCTCAGAGGCCTAAAGAGAAGGTTGGAGGAGGCGTGATGTATGGTTCGGACGCGATGATTCTTGTAAAGATCCAGGAGAACTCGCCACATTTCCAAAACTTTGTGGTTGAAGAGTCCAACGAAGAAAGAAAGGTGAACCTGGATCTACTGGATGAAGTGAGGGAGGAAGCAAGAATCAAAGCTAAAGCTTTGAAGAGAAGGGTGGAGTACAAGTACAACTCCAAGTTGAGACCTCGGCAGTTCCAGGTTGCCGACCTGGTGATGCGGAAGGCCCACCCATACCAGCTAGAGACCAAGTTGTCTCCCAAGGGAATTGGTCCCTTCAGGGTGACAGAGGCCCTTGGGAATGGAGCATACATGCTCAAGACTTTAGAAGGTGGAGCGATCCCTTGTACATGGAATGCGATCAACCTTAAGTTTTATTTCAGTTAAGTTATTGCATTGTACACAGTTTTAGGGGACACTCTTTTTCCCTTATAAGGGTTTTTTAACGAGGTCACCCAATAAAATTTTAGTTATTCAGTTAAAGCAATATGTCTTTTTCCCTTGGGTTATAAGTCTCAAGATTGGGAACAATATGGTTTTTCATGAACCTCCCTCTTGAGTGAGAACGCCAAGGTCGAGAACAATATGGTTCGCTAGTTAAAATCCTCCCTGGACCTATAAGGCAAGGATGGGGTCAGATAGCGAACCTCTCCCTTTTCTTGTAAGACAGGATGGAGAACAACACAATTCACTAGCTAAATCCTCCATTGCCCTCATGGAGCAAGGTCGAGGTCAATAATGAACCTCTCCCTTGTCTTGTAAGACAAGATGGAGAACAACACAATTCACCAGCTAAATCCTCCCTTGCCCTCATGGAGCAAGGTCGAGGTCAGTAATGAACCTCTCTCTTGGGTTAGAAGTCTCAAGATCGAGAACAATACGGTTTAGGGTTTAGGGTTTAGTGTGGAAAGGCCAAGGTCGAGACAACAAGGTTCTCAATCAAATCCTCCCATGAATTAAGGTCGAGATCAGCCACGACCCTCCCTTCGGTTATAAGTCTCAATTTTGGGAACATAATGGCTTTTCTATGGGCCTCCCTCTTAATTGAGAACGTCAAGGTCGAGCCAGCATGGTTCAACAGTTAAATCTTCTCTTGCCCTCAGGGGGCAAGGACGAAGTCAGCAAGCAGACCTCTCCCTTATCTTGGAAGGCAAGGTCGAAAAACAGCAAGTGAGAGTTTTCCCTATGTGATAAAGATAGGGCAAACTCACATCACCAATACCTTAAGACATTGAAGATTGAAAGAAGCGTGCTACTTAAGGGGTGAATATTCGTTGAAGGCGTTGTTAATGAAGTTAATACAAGACATGCAAGGCAGCTAACAACCAAGACAGAGAAACAAATTAGAAGAATACGGATTTCATAAATAAGAATATATACAAGTTATCAAATTGTTCTTCAAGCTACAAAATAATTACAGATAGGAAGGAGTTACTCCTGGGCGTTTACCAACTACCCATCGACGACTCTCTTTGTCAGCCCCATTTGACATAGGTCCACCCTAGGATGCATGCAGGCAACCTGGGCCATGGCATCCTCAAACCCGGCTCCATAGGCCCCAACAACGTCTTCGGTAAGCTCCTCCTTGATCTGGTTGAAGAGTTCGTCCTTACGGGCTAGCTCTCCCTTCAGTTGGCCAATTTGTACCTCCTGCTGAGTTGCCCTCTCCTCGAGCCTAGCCAATTTAGCTTGCGACTCCTCATCCTTCTCCTGCAGAACAACGACCTCTTTTCGGAGATCCAAGATCTTAGCATGAGTGCTCAGAGTGTCTTGGGAGTTCTCAAATAGAAGCTTTTTGGTCTCCTTGTCGGTTTGGCGAAGGGCAGACACCTCCAGATACAGTGCAGTTTCACGTTGAGAGAGATTTTTTATCTAAAGGGCGTCTTGACCTGCTGCCTCCCTTAGTTTTTGCACCTTAGCCTGCAACTCTTGCACCCTGGTCATGGCAAGGCTGGAGGCGATAAGGAACTCCCCAAGGCCTTTAGCTGCACGCCCCTGCAGGAGGTCTTTGCCCAAACTTTCCACCAACCCCCGGTCTTGGAAGGATAGGAGGGCCTATTGGAGGAAGGTGGGTAGATTAGCTGCAAGAGGCACGCCAGGGGCATCTGTAGGGGCATTCTCCCCCTCGCCCTCGTGCATCACAATGTCACGAGGAGAAGAAGCGCTTGGGGTATTCTCTCTGAAGCAGGGGGCGCGGTCATCTGAGGCCGAGTGGGTTGGAACCGCAGCACTGACAACTCGTTGCCTCTTGAAGACAAGGCCAATACAAGTGTCCTCGTCCTCAAAGGCAGTGGCCTCCACTGCCCATTTTTTCCTTTGACCCACAGAAGCCAAAGCGGAAGGGCTTTGGACAGAAGTGGTCGTAGGAGGACCATCAACGGGGCTGAGGCATCGACGGCAAAAGGGTCAACATCAGTTTTGCGTTTGGTGGCTCCCTCGGCCAACATCCTCCTCTTCTCTGCGTTAAGCACCATATCTGCACAAGGAAACAACATTGCATAAGAGTCTAAGCCAACACAACACACAAGCAAAAATAGGTAAAAGCAGAAACGGGAAAGTACCGATATAAGCCTTGAGAGGCTTGGGGTGGTACTCATGCTTGATCAATTCAACGGTGTTGAACACCACCCCTAGGATGGAAAGGAACTTCCACACCTCACGATTAGTCGGGGTTAAGTCCTCAAGACTCTTTGGCTTCTTGATCCCTGGTTCTCCACCTAGTAGAGTGGGAACCCATCCAGCAAGGTAGGGTCGTGTTTGTTGCGGCATATTTTAAAGAACTTCTTCTTGAAGCCTTTGTAGGACTGCTGGAAGAGGGTTAGATGAACTTTCCTCGCAACTCCGTTGAAGCTCATCCACAATCTCTTTCCAAGGTTCTTTGCCTCGAAGAAGTAGAGGAAAACGTCCACCGATGGCGTATGGCCAAAGTGGTTGCAGAGAATGGCAAAGGCCTACACAAAGGCCCAGCTTTTGGAGTTCAGCTGGGCAGGGGCCACGTTCACCTCAGTCAAGAGCGCGCGCTCAAAACCCGTAAATGGTAGGCGAAGCTTGATCCATTTGAAGATTGTGGAGTACATGAAGAAGAAGGGTTCTTCAGGGTCTGCGCGATCATCGACGCACATGGGTCGTGCTCCCTCCCGAAGATGCGGAACTTCTCGTCAGACCCGCTTTCCTTGTAAGCCGCTATGTCTTTGAAGGAAGTGATTTGGGAAGTTTCGGCTAAGAGGTCATTAGGAACCCAACGATAGAGAGAGTTGTAGTCAATAGGAGGAGGAGTGTTTGGTGTAGTTTTCGTTCGGGCCATCTTAAGAGAGGAAGCTAAAGAAGAAAATGAGAGGAGAAAAGAAGAAAAACGAAGGTTTAGAAGAAGATGATGGTGTGACTTATTGATCCAAAAAAACAGAGACTCAAAAACGAAGAATAGAGAAAACGTAAAATGCAGAAAACATAAACAATCTCATAACAGTTATAGCATGTTATGAGCATCAGAATCATAAAGCAAGAGTGATCATGAAGTAAAAATACTACCTTTGAATAAGTTAGGGTTCGAAGGATGAGGTATTCAAAGAGGAAGAGAGAGCGTTTCGAGAATAAGAAATGTTCGAGAAATGCTAAGAGGAGTAATGAAACAGTGGAGGAGCGTAAGGGTTTTGAGGGGTTTAACGTATACAAAGAAGCGCAAGCGACAACGAGTCTTAGCCGTTGATCTTGCCACGTGTTTGTTGATTAAAAAAGTATGGTGAGACGTCACTTCGATGCACTGTTTATGTTTTATCAACCCAGAACGCCACGTAGGTCGTCGTGAGCGATCACTTAGCCTCTTCGCTGAAACAAGTTGCAGCTCGAGCCTGGGGGCCTTGCGTACTGGCTAGTCTTCGGACCTCGGCAACAGAGGGAGAGATCGGACGTCAGTGGTCTAAACAACTATATTGGGCTACATAAGGTGGGCCACAGGAATCATATCAGTTACCAGTTAAAACACCTAGATATAAGAGGAAGTCCTAAGACACGAGGGATCCATGCAGGTGGTGTGTATAGCGCATTTGGGCACAACACGAGTAAATAGCCCTTGGAGGCACTAAAGCCCGTTAGGGTTAGGGTTTCCAGTGGAGATTGCATGCATGATACGTGAATACTTAGGGCACCCACATAACAGATGGCCTCGTAGCATTGGTGCTTTAGTTGGTACCTTGGCGGCCATATTGTTAGTCGTTGCACTCTAGTAAAGAGAAGTCTTACGTGCCAGATTACGCTAAGATTGTGTAATAGCGGCACAAGGACATTCTCCCAGGAATCCTAGATACGGGTAACATAACAGAAGTAAACCCTAGCTACAACCTATATAAAGGGTGGTAAGAACCCTGAAAAGGTACACGGTTTCTAAGCTTGAAACAATTTTACTTACTGTTTCTTTGCCCAATACTGACTTGAGCGTCGGAGTGCAAACGGCCGTCAGGGCGCCCTTTTGTCTCTACAGGTACAATGTTCTTCAACGCATGGAAGTGCGAGAGAAACCGGAGACAGGTGGGGCTTGTGGTTGTTGTTAGAGTTAACCGACAACGAAGTCAACCAGCGAGAACATAGTCAATTTGAATTTATGATCTTTCTTCTCTTAAGTAAACATTATTTTTTTAATATGATAATATAATTAATAATGATATATATAAAAAAATCTCATTATTTATATATTAATTATCATTATAAGAAAAATACATTTTAACTGTCAAAGTGAGCCATAAAAAAAAAGTTATTAATGTTCATAAAACCTACACAAAATAAACATAAAAATAAATATTAAATATTTCCTTGCTTATGGAGACGCTTAAGCCATACTAAAAATTATAAAAGTAAAAATAATAATAATTATTATTATTATTCTTTAGTATCTACATTGAGAGACAAATTCAGACATTGATATGTTTAATGCATTAAAAAAAAATAAAGTGTGAGTCTTACCTATGTTAAAATTTGCATTATAAATACATAAGTGTGTTGGCTTAGTTTATACAAATAAATTATATTTATTATGTGTAGTGTAGTTCTAAGTCACGTTAAGTTGAAACTTATCTCAAGCTAACTTTACTAACAAAAATAAATAAAATATTAAAATGCTTTGTTTCACATATTCACTTTTCTTACAAATATTAGAATACACACATATTCTCCAGAGAATTTAGAAATTTAGTATGGGCGTTCTTCTCCATAGTTTTTTTTTTACCAATAATATTACTAGAATATATTACTTCCCATTAGTTCATGTCATCAAAGTATTGGGTGCATGTTGGTTTTGTAATTTCGTTGACAAGAATTTTAGTAAGATGGTGCCCAATAATTAATGGTTGGTAACATTCCACTGCACCATACTATCATAAATCAAAATTAAATTAAATAATTATAAAAATAGTAAAATCATTCCCATCATCAATAGGAAATTTTAAATCAGTAAATAGGATTTTTTCTTTTACTTTATCGTTCTGCCCATGTAAATGATACAACAGAGGACTACAACCCCCAATTAGTGTGGTTAATCCGTTAATGCTTGCCATGGGAACATTGGAACAGTGTGAAAGCAAACAATAATAAACTTGTATTCAAGTTAAAGAAGTGAAGTTTTATTCAACAATATTACACTTTTATTTAATGACAATTATAAGATTTCTTTTTGTTATCTGTAATATTTAAAATGCAAAACAAGTCAAGTAATGTCATCACACAAAGCCAAGTCAAGTGAGTCTAGTACGGTCACTGTTGCCGAAATTCAGTATTTCATTTCTTATGTGTAGTGTGGACAAGAAAAAAAAAATTAATTTTTTTTATTTCATTGTTCACATATCCACTTAAATAAACAATATAAAAGTTGATTTTATTATATTTATGATTTGTATTCAACACACTCACGTGAAATGTCTATTTTGTTCTTAATGATTTTAAATTTTTGTCTTTCGGATATTCATATCTGTAAGTCAAATTACAAAGTTTCGGATATATAAATCTGGAACTAATATGTCATTTTTGGATTTCACTATCCGGAAGCTTATTTGGACAGCATAAATAACCTTCCGGATGTTAAGATCCATAAACAAACATAAATGTGTTCCGGATTTCAATCCTTAACACCATTTACAACACACCATTTCGAATATAAAAATCCGGAACTCATTATTCACTTTCGGATATGACCATCCAGAAGCTTAGATGAAATATGAAAATGACCTTCCAGATTTCGAAATCCATAATGAATAAAAACGACTTATGATATTGAAATCCGTAAGCAAATGTGTGAGAAGGGCTAATGGGGTTTTAAAATTTTCGTTGGGTGCGAGTCAAAATTGATTGGGTGCATGAAACAATTGTCCAATATAAAATATAATTTTATGTGGGTAACATGTAGATTAAGTCCACACTTGTTTACAAATTTTGGGTGACCAACATGTAGGCTAAGCCCACACTTGTTTAAATAAAAAATATAAAACATAATTTTGTGTGGATAACATGTAGGTTAGGCCTACGCGAAAAAACACACCACTTGTGTTGTATCCCACTTACTCGCAACTATTTTTACGTCAAACATATTAGCTTCCAAATTTCAATAAAGCATTAAGCCCAAGATAATTACACTTTTGCGTCCGTTATTTATAGCTAGTGTCATTTTTTGGCCAATCCTAATAAGCATGTTTTTTTTAAGTGTGCGACTACTTTTTAATTTGTCATTATAAATATTTTTTAATTTGCAATTTGTGTATTAGTTGTTTTTATTTTTAATCTGTCATAAAGTTTTTATTAAAAATGACAAAATATATGTCACAAATGATTTTTCATTAAGATAAAATATCATATGATAAATTTATTTTTCTTTCAATAATAATATAATTAATAAAAAATTCTTGAATGTTTATAAATTAATAATTATCATATAATATTAGTTTTCATTATTATTATATCACTGGTAATTGTTTATAAAAACATTAAAGCTCACCCGGCTCGTACCTCACTGTGCCCAACAATCCGTTAAACTTCACCCAACACTTTGTTTACCTTCGTGTCATCGTGTCACTATCAGAATCAAAATATTGAAAAAGAAGTTGTAAGTCATATTCCTTCTTATGATTTTCTCACGAGTTAGAGTTTTTATTATGAAATTTGGGATTTCAATCCATTTAGGGTGTAAGGGGTGAGCTTCCTTTGATTATGTTTACCAAGAACTCGTTCATTAGCATTTTGCGCGACGATAAAAAAGGTCGCTGATTATGGTTAGTTTGGGAAGCTTGCATCAACGATCTTATAATTGGGGAATATATACCTTTTATTTTCAAATGGGTTTTAGATGCAAACAAAGATTTCCTATTTCCTATTTTTTTTTTCAATTTCAGCTTTTAATTACTATGTTGTGTTTTTGAATTTTTTGAAGCACTTAAATAAGCAAACCTTTGAGAAACCCAACAGATTCATGAACTATAATATATTTCTAGAATGATAAAGTATTTGTTCTCTTAGATTTTGAACTTCAGACAAATTTGGAATTTCAATGATAGATTAGTTGTATGAGAAATTGATGTTAGACATGAAAAATTCTGCAAAAATGAAAAAATTCAATACTAAGCTATATTAATTTTCCAATTTTACTATGAAGTTATTATAAAAAATGGAACATAAAAAGTAAAAAAGTTGTTTTTATAATAGTACCTTAAGTGATTTAGCAAATGTTTTGGCTCAACTACAAAAATATGTAATTTAAACAAGAAGAATTCTAAGTCATTTCATTTTATCAAATTTCGTACCACTCCAATCTACTTCTTGTTAAGTTGGATTAAGCCTTATCACTTGAATCTTATCACTTTCCTTCGAAAAAAAATCATACAAATAAATTGAATTACATATTGTCATTAATAATATAATATAATGTATGACTTGAAAAATAAAATAGTAAATGATTCTTATAGAATGTTCATTTAGTGTCTTAATCTTATTGTTATATTCCCATATTCTGTTAAGTTCTCCAATATTTGGTGCTTCTTGTCTAGAAGGACCTTCTTTTGATTAAGCTTGCATTTTATTTCATTAATTCCTTTCCTTGTACTGCCTAATTCAGTTTGTAACTCCTTTAACATCTTTGATAGAAGTGTCTTTGGTAAATCTTCCAAGCCATTGATTTTGTAATAGTGACACTTTTGTAATAAACAATGAATTTACTATGTCATTGACAATTTTATGTTAATTTTACTAACAACTGAGATAACAAGTTCTCTATTTGGTAAGTTTTTTTCTTATCTTTGTTTATTGTTGCTCTCACATGACTTCTTGCTTCCTTAGCGAATTGGGGATTGTTCATTTATTTACTCTTCTCAACTTTCTAAAGCGTTTCTCAAAAGATTTTATTTGGAATCTGATGGGAATGACAAACTTTCATCAAAAAATTTCAGTTGTTGGTTTTTAGTGACTAAAGTTGGCTTATTCATTTGCTATCGATGCCTACTTAATAATCTAATGATTTGTATGTGGATATTGACTGCATGTTTTGAAAATTTTGAGTCATATTTTATTTCATTTTAGTTTAGTTTTATTTGGCGTGGAAAAGTTTGACTTATTTGTAAGCTAAAATTCACTTCAACAAATCCTTCTTCAAGTGGAAAAACATACTAACTTTTTTGTTCACGGGGGACATGTCTAAATATGAAGAACAAAGGCTACATAGAATGGAAAAAAACAAAGCAAAATTAGAGGCTTTATGATTATCATATATAGCTTATTGTTTGAAAGTCTCAACTCAAAATACCAAGAACCGAAAGGGAAAAGAAAAGGATGAAGAGTATAAACCCACATAATTGGAAAAGTTTAAATACTCAAGTGAAGATGAAAAATACAGTAAGAAAAATGTATGTAATGAGACCATTAAAATTAAATTCTAAAAGGATCAATGTCTCTGAGTTGGTTAATGTTGAACAACATGAAACAAGTACAAATATTAGTATAACATGTATTCTTAGATTAAATAAATCATTATTAAAATTGGTATTGATTTATTTTACCTAATTTAATTTAGTTCGACATGTTAAGAAGCGACATGGACATTGTTGAAACAAGTGGAGTTCAATGTTTTGAAGAATCCAAATCCTTTGAAGGATGATGAAGCCTCTGCTTTGCTTGATGCTGTTGTGCTGGTTTCAGCCTTGTTCTGGGGTAGTTCAATGTTGT
>Ga0123341_1004885_pt1 | contig 11861 bp, 13 predicted proteins | sample Turbeapinknodule_FD_89959 | JGI IMG/M metagenome (GOLD analysis project Ga0123341, IMG submission 89959) | Root nodule microbial communities of legume samples collected from Mexico - Turtle bean Mexico pink nodule | ecosystem: Host-associated > Plants > Roots > Nodule | place: Mexico: Nepantla... | reverse complement strand
GTGTCTTGAGGGGATCAAGGTCACTTCTTTGGTTGTGGTGTAAGTGATCTAGGTTTGATTGCTTAGTGGAATTCCTCAGTGGTTTCTGAGAAGACTGGATGTAGCTCTGGGTTTAGAGTGAACGAGTATAAACATCTGTGTGCATTCTCTTTATCCTTAATCTCTTTAAATTCAGTTTTTTATATTTGCAAACTGGTATAAACAACCGATTGTTTTTCTGGTGCTGTTGTTTTAGCTTTGTGTTTTGGCAAACTGGATTCCTTATCATTTGTTTCTCGAAGTAATTTCATTCTTGGCTTAAAAGTTTGCGAAAACCCTATTTAAACCATTCACCTCCCCTCTAGTTTAAAGTCATCCATTCTAACAAGACAACCCAGATGACTGTGTTCCCAAAAGATGAAGGTAGGTGCGTGATGAAATCTATAGTTAGTTCTTCCCACGGTTAGGTTGGTATGGGTATGGGTTGGAGTAGACCAAAAGGTTTCTGATGTAATGATTTGTTTTGTTGGCAGGGTAGGCATTCCTTGATATACCTTTTGGTGTCGCGGTACATACCAGGCCAGAAAAAGGTGGTCGCGAGCCTGGCCATGGTAAACTTGATGCCCGAGTGGCCGGCGATGGGAGAGGCATGAAACTCATGGAGTATGGCTGAACGAATTTGCTTGATGGAAGGAACGTACAATCGTTGAGCATGGTATAGAAGGTTGTGGTGAAAACTGTAATTGGTGTCAGGTAATGAAATTAATCTGTGAACCTCTTTTTCTCCCATTTTCGTCTTGTAATAATCTTTTAATTATTTGAACATGTTCGGAATTGGCGAAGATATGGCAAAGAGGAGAGAATGGGTGGCCGAGACAAGAAATTTGCAGCTTGAATTTGGTAGTTTGGGCGGTATCGGATGTCAAAACTGTATCCAAGCAGCTTGGTAGCCCACTTTTGTTGTTCCGGTGTGTGGCATGCATTGGTGAGTAATTCCTTTAAACTTTGTTGGTCTGTTATTATTGTGAAATGTGTACCTATGAGATAATGACGTCACTTTTTGACTGCTTCTGTTATAACTAGCATTTCCTTGACATATGCTGAGCTAGCTTGCATTTTTGGGTAAAGTTTCTTATTGAAGAAAGCAATGGGGTGACCTTCTTGGGAAAGCACAACTCCAATTGCTATGTTGGAATCGTCGGTCTCTACCACGAACGGTATGGAAAAATTTGGAAGACTCAACACCGGAGCTATAGTTAGGATATTTTTCGATTTTGTAAAGGCCTCCTCTGCATTTGTATTCCATGTAAATGTTGATTATTTGAGTAACTCTGTGAGTGGCGAGGCAAGAGTGGCATAACCGTGGATGAACTTCCGATAAAATCCCGTAATACCCAAAAACGCACGTAGGGTAGTAAGGGATGTAGGTTTAGGCCAAAGTATGATAACCTTGATTTTATCTGGATCTGGAGCCACTGTGCCATCTTCCAAAAGATGGCCTAGGTATGAGACTCTGGTTGTGGCAAACACACATTTTGATTCCTTAACAAAAAATTTATGAGTGTCTAATAATTGAAGGATCAATGTGAGGTGGTGAATTGTTCTTGCATGGAGTTGTTGTAAATGAGAATGTCATAAAAAAAAAACTAGGACAAAGTGTCGTAGATGGGGCCTGAGTAAATCATTCATGGCTGCCTAGAAGGTAGATGGTGCATTAGCAAGGCTGAAAAGCATCACTAAGAACTCGTAATGGCCATTAAAGGTTCTAAAAGCGGTCTTGTGGCAATCTGTAGAATTAACTCAAATCTGGTGGTAACCTGAACGTAGGTCAACTTTGGTGAAAACCTTGGCAATGGTCAATTCATCCAACAATTCATCAATAGTTGGGATAGGAAAACGGTCTTTAATAGTAATGGCGATTATACCTCTATAATCCACACAAAAACGCCAGGTGTCATCTTTCTTTTTTATGGGGACAACTGGGGATGAAAAAGGGCTTGTGCTGGGGCAGATAATGCCTTCGTTGAGCATTTCGTGAATGAGGGAGGTCATGGTGTGCTTGTGAGCATGTGGGTAACGGTAGGGTTTAATGTTAACTGGGGCTGAGTGTGGAATAAGGGGAATGTGATGATTGCGGGGTATGTGTGGAGGTAGTCCATGGGGAGAAGAGAAAATTGAACTATATGTTTGTAAAAGATGGGATATAGTTGGGGGGTTGAATAATCAGTGAGGGCTGGATGGTGATGGCAGTGGGTCAATAATGAAGAGATGTAGAGAAATGACATTTATGTGTAACATGTGACAAAAATGAGTGAAGGAAGCTTGACTGCATAGCATATTTGTAGCGTCGTGTAGTGTAATGGGTAACCCATTGTGGGTAAAAAATAGTTGCGGCTTAGAAAAATCATCCATTAAGGGGCCCAAAGAACACAACCAGTCCATTCCCAAAACAACATCAGCCCCTTCGATAGGTAAAAGGTAAAAGGAAATGGGAAAAGTGTAGGTATGTATAGAAACAGGGACATCTGGGCAAAAAGAGGAGCACTGAATTTTGTTGCCATTACCAACCATAACTGAGAAAGGTGTGATAGAAACGGTGCAAAGTTGAAGGTGAAGGGTCAAATGGGGTTGAATAATGTTATGGGAACTTCCGGTATCTATGAGAATGGTAACATGAAGATGCCCAATGTAGCCATCAAAGGTAAAAGTATGGGTTGAGGGAGCTCCACATAAGGCTTGGAAGGAGAGGTGAATGTGTGTAGGTGTATTTGTGGGTTGGTCGTTGAAGGTGGTAGGATAATCTTCCATAGTGTTTTCTTCAGGAAAATTGTGACTTAGTAAAAGAAGAAAACGATGGGTGGTGCACTTATGCCCTGGAAATTTTTTTTCATCACAGTTATAACACAAACCAGCGACTCTATGCTCTTGAAGTTGGGTTGATGTGAGTTTTTTATAGGTATGGAAGGGGTTACATGTGGTGTTGTAGTGGGAGACGGAGAGGAACGTGGTGAGGGTAATAAATGATTGGATGGTTGGGGTAAGGTATGGAATAAATGAAAAGACCATTTAGAATCATGGATTTTAGATTCTAAAAGCTTGGCTAGGCCCATGGCCTAGGTGATGGAAGTGGGTTGCAAAACTGCTATTTCTCTTCGAATTTTCGGGAGTAGGCCAAATATAAAACAGTTAAGTATCATCTCTGGATGTAAGCCCATCACTTTGTTGCAAATTTTCTCAAACAGTTTTTGATATTCCGCAACTGTGGAGGTTTGGCGCAGCTTAAACAGCTTGCCCTGATGATTTTCATATGTTGAAGGCCCAAAGCGAAGTTCTAGGACACGGCTAAAAGAAATCCAGTCAGTAAGTTGATGATTTTGGTACATCCATTTAAACCAACTGAGTGCATCACCTCTCATGTAGAAGGTAGCCATATTCAAACGAGCATCCCAAGGAATATTATGAAATTGAAAAAATTGGTCAGCTTGGAATAACCAATCTAAAGGGTCAGTGCCATCAAAGAAAGATAGTTGTATTTTTGGTGGTCGTATAGGAGAAAAAGAAGGGGGCATAATGATTGTACTTGTCGTAGTAGCGTAGGTTGTGTGGTTGTTGGTCCCAATCGGTTGTGGAATAGAAGAAGTGGTATCCAGGGAAAATTGGTGGAAAGGAGAAGTAGGGTTTGTATGGGGTGGGAGTGTGGTGGTTTGTGAGGACAAAGGGGGAAAAACTAGGGAGGGTATTAGTGAGGATATCCTGTTTGGATTCCCAGACAGATTGTCGGGACTCTTGATCTCTTTGGAGAGCCAATTGGTTTGCTTGTGTGGTGTGTAGTTCATCTTGAAGGTTGGCTAGTTTGTCAAGGATGGCTTTAAGGGCTTCCTCCATATCCTTGGTTGATTTGGGAGGCATGTAGGGAGTTCAATGAAAGCACCAAAATGTTACGTTGAAAATAGAAGGAAGCAGAACACAAGGAGAAAAGCTAAGGAAAGAACTAACTAAGATAAGGATAAAACTATAATATTATTCCCTATCCTTTTTCCAACCATGAAGGCCATTATAAGAGGCAGTTGTACCTCAAGAAAGCATAAAGCATAATAGAAATATATTCTTCCTACACTAAAATGACAACTCATTGCTTCTAGATGTAATCTCTAAATCTGATGGGTTTTACTTTGCTTCTAATGGGCCTGGGTTGTCTATCACAGCACAACATATTTTTTGTTTTCCTGCGAAAGATAAGATTTACAAGAGACGAAACAAAAGTTCAAATATATAAAATGAATAAAATAGGAGCAGGTAGCAGGTACTGCAACAGGTGAGAAAGACAATTTTTTTTGCCCAATAAGTAGTACTAGTAGCTAACGAAAGATGACAACCAAGTATCTTACCATTGAAATATCAACAACATTTACACCATAATGATCTTCATTGGTTGGATTGTAACTTTCAGAATATGGCCTGCATTATTGATTCAACAATAGTAAGGTATAAGGTGTTGGAAACTATAACATCAAGGTAACACAAAAAAGGAAAAACCTTCCAATAAAAGAATTCAATAATGCAGATTTTCCGACCTTCCTTTTCCCAAAAACAAAGCGCTGCAAAACATTTCTATCTGAATGTTGCTTCTTGCGATCTAAACGCCTCCTCCTAATTTAAAACTATTTTGGCTCTTGCTTTAAATGTTTTTTAACAACTGATTGAAGTTTATATAATTTGTTTTACGCTCCTAGTTGTAAAGGACTTTTAAGATAACACTTTCAAATCAGTTTTTCCAAGATTGCTTCAAGCTCTGGATCTTTTCTAAGAGAGGAGTAAGATTGTGTTGTATCAAGTTTGTTTTGATCTTTGATCATTTCCATGTGTATTCCATTCTTTCATCTGATTACTGTATTTATGTAAAGACTGGTGTAGTGCAGATTTACAGGGTGTTTTGAGATTTGTGGTGTTGTTTGCCAAAGGTGGTGTGTATTCTTGAAGGGTTCAAGATCACAACTTTTGTGTGTTGTATGTAATCAAGGTTTTTGATTGCTTAGTGGAATCTCATAGGTTTCTGAGGACTGGATGTAGCTATTGGTAAAGAGTGAACCAGTATAAAATCTCTGTGTTGATCTTTCTATCCCTTCTCTCCTTTAAATCTGTTATTGCCTGTTATTGCCTTGTTTTTAACACTGTTGATAAAAACAATTGATTGTTTTGCAAAAACAACCGGTTGATTTTCTGAAATCACAGTAAAAATAATTTTGATTTTGGCTAAACTGATTCCTACTTCATTAATTCCTCATTGGCTTTCATCCTACCTTAAACATTTGCGAAAATCTTTCATAAGCAATGCACCTCCCTCTTGTTTAAAGCCTATAATTCTAACAATTGGCATTAAGAGCTAAGTTCTTGAAAGTCATTGAAGTTTTTGATTGTAAAATCTTTTTTCATGGCTGAAAAACTATCCTCTAGGGGTGCTTCAATTAACAGGCCACCTCTGTTTTATGGTTTGAGTTATCAGTTTTGAAAGGTAAAAATGAATATCTTTGTGGAATCAATTGATAAAGGAATTTGTGATGCCATTGAAAATAGACCTTTTATTCCAAAAGCTGAAAAATATTATATTTCTATTGAAAAACCTTGGTCCCAATGGACTGAGTCTGAAAACAAAAATGCTAAGTTTGATTGTATTGCTAAGAACATGATAACATTTTATCTAAATTCTGATGAGTTTTTCAGGGTATCACAATGTGTTTTAGCAAAAGAAATGTGGGATATTCTTGAAGTTACTCATGAAGGAACCAATAATGTAAAGAGATCAAGAAAGCATGCTATAATCCAGGAGTATGAGATGTTCAGAATGCAAAAAAGGGAGACCGTTATTGATGTTCAAAAAAGATACACTCATACTGTCAACCATCTCATTAGCATAGGAAAGACCTTTGAAAGGGAGGAACTCAATATCAAGATCCTCAAGTGTTTAGACAGATCTTGGCAGCCCAAAGTCACAGTCATATCTGAATCCAAAGATTTAACAACCTTGACACCAACTTCCTTGTTTGGAAAGCTTAGAGAACATGAATTGGAGATGAATAGGATGAATGATCAAGAGCATGAAAACAAGAATGTGAGAAGCATTACTTTGAAGACTGTTGGTCACAAAAACTATCAAAAATCAAGTGAGGATAGTGATGGATAAACACTTAGCTTGCTGACCAGGAAATTCAGTAAGTTCTTGAAGAAAAACAACAATAAGAACCAATCCTCCAACAGGTATAACAGTAAGAAACTCAATAATTTTAATACTAACAATTATACCTGTTGAACATTAGCTTTGATGTCTCCAAATCTATGTGGATTGCTTGAAGTCTTTGATGATAGGTTTCTGTGTGTGTTCTGGGTAGTTTGAATTTGTAATCCACTCAAAGAATTGATCCAAAGTTGTTTGATTTAAATCCAATTGAAAAAAAGTTGTTTTCAAAGAGAAGTGGAAAAACAACTAGTTGTTTTATCGTTTCAATTGGTTGTTTTACACTTAGTGTTTATGAAAGAATTTGAAACTAGTTTGACTTTGCTATCGAACCAATTCAATCGTGATGATTTTCGTGACATGGTTGCAAAACAATGTGAAGGAGTTACAACAATTGATAAGTGGAAGGAAATTTTTTGTTCCACATGATATTCCTTCTCTAGTACTTGAATTGTTCTCAATGGATGATAAACATCAACAAATGAACGACGTTAATGATATTGACGCAGGAGAAGATGAACAAGGTGGGGGAAATGAAAAAAGTAACATGTTCTCCCGAATGAAACACGTACTCAAAATTTGTGTAAGACCTCTATTATGTAAACACCTTGGACAACATATTAAAGGAAAATAAGGAAAAATTCTTAGTCGTATTGTGAGTTGATGTGTTTATTGTATTTTTTTTATTTTTTTTGCCCTTGCATGAATGGAAAGTGGTTGTAAATGCCTAGTACATTATTTATCAGTTTAACATTGTACACAATTTTTTGGGTCAGTACTATATATCCAATTCTACTGAATCTTATTAGCAAAACATGCATCTACTAATGTATTTAATACTTCACTTGTATCCATGTGTGTACTCATAGGATCTTTTTGTCATCTCTCTTGAATCATGCATCCAAGAAATTAACCATAACAATGCAAATTGACTAAGAAACCAAATTTTAAGACAAGGAAGACTTTCAATCATGCATTCAAGTACAACCTCTCACAAAAACCAATTTTCCAGAAAATCAACAAATTAAAACAACTGGTACAAAAAATTAAAAAAGAAAACTTTTATTGATTAGAACCTTAGAACTTAATGGGGAATTACAAAGGAATCAACCAAAATGAGTTTAGCCTTCTATGTAGAGGAAAAACAAGAATAATACAAAAAAAGAAAATAATACTAGGTTTAGAGTGTGTTGTGTGGCTATGAGACATGATCCAATAGCTCCCCTCATTCTTCCTTTGAAGTCTATTTTATAATCTTCTTTTATTTGCAAAAATCGGATTTGAAATTTGCCTCATGATATTGTTTTGCAATTATCAAATGATTCCTTTCTCTATTTTAAATTATGAAGTAGATATCTTTATTCCAAATATGTCCCAGATTTTATCATCAACATACACAATCAGAAATATAAACTTGCTCCCACTGACCTTCAGATATATGTACTAATCAACAATGTTTTCCTTTAAAACCAAATGACATAATAGTATCACTGAACTTAAGGTATCATTACCCGTAAGCTTGTTTAAGTCCATATATTGATTTCTTAAGTTCACACACCATGTGTTCCTTTCCTTTCCTTCTTCAATGGACCTCATTGGTTGGTCCATATAAACATCCTCTTTTAAATTTACATTAAAAAAGGTAGTTTTAACATCCATATATGCAACTCAAGATCATAATGAGCTATTAATGCCATGATAATTCTAAAGGAATCTTTCTTAGAAACAAGTGAAAATGTTTCCTTATAGTCAATGTCATCCTTTTAAGTAAAATATTTGGCAACAAGTTGAGCCTTGTAACGTTCGATATTGTCATGAAAGTCACATTTAGTCTTAAAGACCCATTTACACCCAACTATTTTGCATCCTTCTAGCAATTTCGTAAGGTCCCACACATCATTTTGTATCATTGATTGAAGCTCATCCTTCATTGCATTTAACCACTTAGAATTATCACAATTGATGACTTCTGAAAATGAAAATTGATCATTATCAAGGCTTATGTAATTTTCTGACACTTGTAGATAAATCACAAAATCATTCGAAAGAGCGGATTTTCTTTCTCTTTGATATCTTAATATTATTTCTTGTTGTTGTTCTACTACAGGTTCATTGTTAATTTCAGGATCATTAATTTGGTTTTCTTCTTAATCGTTGTGTGATTCAACAAGATCAACAAGATGAGGAACAAAAATTCCTAAAGTAAAGGTACTAGTTAAAAGAATTTGTACTCTAACTTCCTTAATCTTCCTTAATCTTCACATTTTGTGAAGCTTCACTCTCACTAGTTTCACCATTCTCAATGAACCGAACATTTCTAGTTTAAAGAGTTCTTGTATTATGTATAGGATCGTAAAACGTATACCTTTTTTACTTTGTTGGATAACCAATGAAATATGCACTAATTGTTCTTGCATCCATATTTTTTTCTTGCGGATTGTATATTCTATTTTTTGTTTGACAGCCCTAAACATGCAGGTGTCTAAAACTAGGTTTCCTACATGTCCATAATTCAAAAGGTGTCTTTTGAATTGCGTTACTAGGAACCATATTTAACAAATACATTGAAATTTTTAAAGCATACATCCACAATGATATACGTAAATATGATTACTTAACATGTTCCTAACCACATCCAATAAGGTTTGATTATGCCTTTCTAACACAACATTTTGTTGTGGTGTACCTGACATTGTGTATTGAGCACAAATACCACGTTTCTCAAGGAATGTAACAAATGGACCAGGGTGTTTTTCACTTTCATCATATCTTCCATAATATTCACGACCTCTATCTGACCTAATAATTTTAATCTTTCTAACTAATTGTCTTTCCACTTCCTTTTTATAAATTTCTAAGGCATTTCACTACTTTAGATTTCTCATGTAGTAAATAGACAACCATAACGTGAAAAATCATCAATAAAGTTGATAAAGTACCTTTCTTTGTTCAAATAATTTACATCAAAAGGTCGACATATATCATTGTGTATAATTTCAAAAAGTTGAGTGTTTCTTGTGGCTCTTTTCTTTTTGTGTTTTGTTTGTTTGTCTCTAATACAATTCACACATACATTAAGATCAGTAAAATCTAAATTTCACTAGTGCAAAAAGAAGAAAAGGGTACTCTTTATTTAGTGCGGCTTTTGCGCTACCCGCTTTTGTAAAAAACGCGGTGGCATTTTTGAAATTATTTTGATTTACAAATGCGGCTATTTGTATAGCCGCACTTGTAAATCAAAGCGCTTGATTTACGAATGCGGCTATTTGTATAGCCACACTTGTAAATCAAAACGTTTTGATTTACGAATGCGGTTTTACCTTTAGCCGCATTTGTAAATCCTTTTTTGCCCTAAATTTTGAAGTGCGCCACACACAATTTCATACTTTCTTTCTCATCTTTGCTTTCGTTTCGTGTTTGCGCTCTAAGTTCATCTCCTTCTACTGCATCTGCATTCCATTTATGCCAATGTAAGTTTCTTGAGCTCTTTTTCTTCCTCTTCATCTTCACAAATATATGCTTAGATGTTTTCGTTTTTCCTATATATGTTTTTTTCCTTGCATTGGTGATCTCGAAGCACTATTTCATTGGCTGGTAGTCGTTGCTCCGTGGTTGCTTCCCTATCCGTCGCCGCTGCTGGCGCTCCCGTGCCACTCTTCATGTATAAATATTTTTCATTTTTCTTACATTGTTTGGTTTCTTGCATTTCTCAGTACTCTTTCATTGCCTTTGTGGGTTCTTGTGGATTTTTTGGTTTGCTCCGTCGCTGCTTCCTAGTCCGCCACCGCTTCCGCTGTCGTCGTCGTTGCTAGCGCTCCCGTGCCACTCTTCATCAACGTTGCCTTCACACAAGATTGACGATGTTTTAAATTTTTTGAATTTTTTTTTAATGTTTTGGCATATACAAGTGCGGCTATATAGCAAATTTAGAAATAGCCACACTTATAAATGGTATTTACAAGTGCGGCTATATAGTCGCACTCTTATCTCTTCGATATACAAGTGCGTGCTGATCAAATGCGACTATACAACCGTCCTTATAAATTTAAAATAGCCGCACTCGTTTTGTCTTTCTGCACCAGTGTTTGGAAGTTTTTCATTCTTTACTAATAATTGCATCCTTTCTTTGTAAATGTGTCTCATACATTTATGCCACAAGTAAGCAAAATATCCATTCATTAAACTACATTTAGTGTCAACATTATGATGCAAGATCATAAGAGTTTCAACATTTAAATTATCAAGATTCAATTTATATAAATCATCATAAAGTGTACCAAATTCAATCATACAAGTACGCTTATACAGACTAAAACAACATCAAGTTGAGACAATGAAACTAAATTCCTAGAAGTATTAGGTACATAAAAAGCATCAAACAAGTCTGAATAAAATCCAGTTTCTAGAATTAAACAATAAGTCTCGATAGCTTCCATTAGAACCTTCACTCTATTCCCCGTGCAGAAAAAACTTCTCATTTCAATTTATGATCCAAGTTGAAATGAATCTTTGCATCATATTAGAAACATGAGTTGTATATCCAGAATCAATCCACCAAGTATTATGTGGAACTTCAGAAAAATTTGATTCAAAACATACATAAGCATTATGGTTACATTTCTTTTCAAATGAAACTTTAGTAAAGGACTGATAAGTGCCAGATTTCAGTAATATTTCATATTAAAATACAGGTACTTATGGATATTAATTGATAAATAAACATAAAATAACCCCTAATTTATGAATTTATACCTTTTTACATATTTTGTGATTTTAATTTGAATAAGAACGATTTATTTCTAAATTTGTGTTAATTTCAAGATTTTAGGGAAGAATGGAGATGATTAGGCAAAAGGAGAATATACAAAGCTAAAAAGGGAAAGTTGGAATGCACCATTACTCACCAAAGCTCGCCCAAACTCGCCTAAGCCAAACACCCCAAGAGGATTGATGACTTTTTACGGCAAGTGCACCGCTTTGTCAAAAGTAATAATTGTCCCTAAGGACGGATATCGATCCCACAAGGAACAGTGAATTATCAAGTACAATAATCGCTAAATATAAAACAAAACAATTAAAAGTGTACTGAAAGTGGTTGGGTTGGCGATGATCAATAAGAAAACAAACAAAGAATTAGTTGTTTCAATTGGAAAAATAGGGATTAGGTTTCATCTCTCTCACTCTCATGTATTTTGATAAGCATGTCAATATTAAGTTCTTTAATTGAAATTGATGCTCGTATAAAAATCATTTATATCGATTCCTCGCATATAAAATCCTTAAGAATGTTCCCTAACTATCGATCCTTCACATTATTATAAGAACAACTTAGAACAAAGCTCATACGTTAATAGCAATTAACATTTCAAGTTTATTCCTAGCACTCAAATATGCTAAGTATTGTTGTTTAGGTCCAAACCCTAAAAATACCTCCCGGTCAGATTTAAGATTCTCAATTTGTCACAGAAAAATAAAAGTAAAACAACAATACCAATAATCAATCAAGAACTGAATATTAATATATAATATATCACCTCAATACATAAGAGTTTGAGCAGATTACTCCCAATCCCAAATGGTAGAATTAGCCACGCATACTTCTATCACCTTCCATTCTCCCAATTGGGTTACAATTCACTCTATGGTGTTT
>Ga0123341_1004881_pt1 | contig 11862 bp, 13 predicted proteins | sample Turbeapinknodule_FD_89959 | JGI IMG/M metagenome (GOLD analysis project Ga0123341, IMG submission 89959) | Root nodule microbial communities of legume samples collected from Mexico - Turtle bean Mexico pink nodule | ecosystem: Host-associated > Plants > Roots > Nodule | place: Mexico: Nepantla... | reverse complement strand
ATTTTAAAACAGCTGAATTATAATTTAGCTGTAATTTTTTTTTTCACTATTTTCTCTTCTCCCACTGCATGCACCCCACACATTTCTCTGATTTTTTTTTAAAATTTAAATAGTTATTAACAGTCAAGATTTGTCAACTTCATAATAAACTAAATTTCAATTAAATTCAGTTAAAAACGACTATGTGTATTTTTTAAATAATAAACTAATTTGAATTTAAAATGACTTAAACAAGAGATTAATAATGAATTTAAATTTAAAACATCTAAGGCACAGCAGCGCGTGACACGTGTTAATTATGTGTTAATTATAACGACTCTGAGTAAAGGACTGTATGGTAATTTGGCAAAAACAAAAAACAAGGGTGCATCATTATTGAGCGTGAGTTTACGAAAACACCCTTCACCGTTGTTCCAGCTTTGCATGCATGCCTTTGTCGTCACAGCGCACACTCACTGTATTTCTGTCCCTAAAAAGCATAAACCCATAAATAAATAAATTAATAATTAATAATATATTAATAAATCGTCATTAAAATGGAAATGGAAAATACGTTAAAGCACATCCCACGCCGGCGTTTGACCGTTAAACCTATCCCAACAGAAATAGGTCTCTCAAACACACAGAAGAAGAAGAAGAAAACGGGAGAGGGTTCACAAATTTCGCGTGCTGCTGCTTCGGCTCACGGTTTGTTTCTCCTCTTCGAGCTCCGCTTCCGACCTGAGAGGCCGTAAAGAGAGACGGCGACGGCGGTGCCGGCAGTGCCGGCGAAGGCCAGGACGACGTCGTTCGCCGGAAGAGGAAAACAACGGAACGGACTTATAACCTAGGGATTTTCAGGTTTTGGCTGGATCTGCTGAATTAGGCGTTTCCGTTTCGGGAAAGAGCGTGCGAGAAGAGATGATGATATCGAGAGGATTGTTCGGGTGGTCCCCGCCGCACGTGCAACCGCTCACGCCGGTTTCGGAGGTGTCGGAGCCGCCGGAGTCGCCGTCGCCGTACCTGGACCCCGGCGCCGAGACTTCGGCGTCGCAGCAGGTGGAGATGGAGGAGGAAATGGAGGAGGTGGAGGAGATCGAACCGCCGCCGGCTGCGGTTCCGTTCTCGCAGCTCTTCGCGTGCGCCGACCGCTTCGATTGGTTCCTCATGACCGTCGGTTCCCTTGCCGCCGCGGCTCATGGCACCGCGCTCGTCATTTACTTGCACTATTTCGCGAAGATCATTCACGTGCTACGGATGGATCCTGAGCCCGGCACGACATCACACGAGCAGTTTCACAGGTTCACCGAGGTTAGATTGTGATTTTCTTGCGCAACCCTACCTCTCTCCTTTTTATGGTTTTCCTCCTTTGTTTAAAGCTCGGGCAATGTTTTGCTGTTGAGATGTAGTTGAAAGCTTTATTTATCGAATTTACGGACTAGCTTTGTTGCAATTAGACTTGGTTGGGTTGGTGATGATCGAGTTTTATAAGCTTTAGTTTTCTGTTCTGATAGTTTGTTTTGGTTAACTTAGCTAGCTGGGGACTTGCGAAGTTGTTGTTAGGGTTTAAGCTATGTATATCGAAATGTGTCTTCTATTTGGTTGTTCTTGTAAACTTGTTATCTTCGGTTTGATGTCTAGAACTAAATTGGTCAATAGGTGGTAACTTCCGGGGGTAGAAAATGGGAAAGTTTCTGTAACCACGTTCTCTGAATCATTGGCTCCTGCTACTAATTGATTAGATTATGAAGAGTTCAAGAAAAAGGTTTTGTTATGTGGCCTTGGCTGGTTTTAAAAACTGATTACTTTCGCTGGCTGAGCATTGCACTTTTGGTTTCATACTTGCATTGGTGCAATGTTGTGCAGACCTTGTCTAGTCGTATGCAATGATAAAGGTAGATTGTAGAGTACTTCAGGTAGTTTGTTGTATTAAATGAAATCATCTTCAGTTCTGTCCATAACACATTGTCATAAATAATTTCATTACTTTGGCAACATGTAGTCGGTTCAATGGTTGACACAAGAGTGAGTCTCTCATGGTTAGTTGAGTCATGGAGCTACTATTTAAACCATGTTTAGACTGAGCTTTTGGAAGTGGGCTCTCTTCTCTGTCCCATGCTAAAACTAATTGCTTGGAGTGCATTACAAGCTTACAACTTTTATGATCTCATAAAATACAAGCGTGAAATTGTGTTAGGATTAACTAGTTAGCTTCTTCTAGGGTGTATTGAAGTTTAACAAAACTTTGAAGTTTCATTGAGGATATGTTGAAGGAGTCACAATTTTTTTCAGAACATAGGAAGAGATATTAACTTAAGGTAAAGTTCTTTTCTGTTTGACTGCTGTGGACTGTGGAAAGTACAAGTGGTTGGATTTGTATTTGATATCTTTTGGGGAAAATTTAGACCGGCAATTATTTAGGGTCCTCATGGGATTGTTTTGCGTTGTTGTGTGCCAAGCAAAATAAATCCGTGTAGAATATAAAATTAAAGAAAGCAGGATCATGTACTGGAGAGGCCTAAGCATCACACATCACACCTAGGGTTTGCCCGCATTACATGAGGACACTCTTGGATGGAATTTTCTGCCGTAATTTATGAAGCTGATCATTTTATTGAGAAAGCATAAATGTTTTAACTTTTTTTAAATAGGCCCCTTTGTACTATAGCTCATCCTCCATAGGTAAAGGAATAAAGTACCCTTCAAGGATTTAGTCCTATGTCAAAAAAATATCATACAAGACCAAATTTTCAGCTAAATACAAGTCAATTCAACCCAAAACCATGAAATGAAAATTACAACATCCCATTTGGCTGAAAATGCTTGAAGTTTCATTCCCAGATAGGGTGATTATAATCTTCTACAGTTCTACTTTTAATTTGTCTCTTGCCCGAATCTTTCTTTTCGAGTTTTGCAAAGGATAGTTATAATCTTGTTTCGCCTAGTCAAGAATATAGAGTGAAAAAAAGGTAGGAAACATAAGGAAGAGGCTATATATTGAACAAAAGTCGTTGTAGTTTCCATTTTTATTATCAGATTCAGATACATTATATTCATAGTCCATTATACATTCCTTGTAAAATCCCGCCCTGTTGGCCTTCAGACAATAATATGAGTTTTGCTGGTACTAGCTATTGGGTGCTTTATGCTCTAGTAACATTTACCAGGTTCTTGTGGATAAGTAGACTTAAAAGCTAGATATTTATGCCTTCTAGTAATTGTTATCTGGTATTCTTGTGTTGTAAGTAAAGCTTCAAAATACATTCTATTTGTGTTTGGGCTTTTAAGCTCCTGGAGGAGAGAGTGGAAGGCTTTTCCCATGCAATTGATTTGTTTTTTTTTACTATTTCGGGAACCTTTGGGATTGAAGAGGTGCGGAAATTCAGGGGAACATACTTTTCATCTTCATTAATGAGCATGCTAAAGTTTATCTCAACTTTTTATTAATTTTGTTATTTGAAAATTTGAAAAGAGGAAACTTTAGGGTAGAAATTATCTTCAGTTTTCCACAAGGGATTCGGTTTTTGAGTCAGTGGACTTCTGCTAACTTATCTTTTTCTCTTTGCAGCTTGCTTTAACAATTGTTTATATTGCTGCGGGAGTTTTCGTTGCTGGTTGGATTGGTAAAGTTAAATGTTTAATGAAATTCTGCATGGGAAATGTGTTTTATGAGATGTTGCATTTTAAGTCTGTGCTATTCTAATGCTTTCCCCCTCCTGTTAAATAGAGGTTTCATGTTGGATCTTGACGGGAGAACGGCAGACTGCTGTCATCAGGTCAAATTATGTTCAAGTACTGCTTAATCAAGATATGAGTTTTTTTGATACTTATGGGAACAATGGAGACATTGTGAGTCAAGTATTGAGTGATGTGTTGCTTATCCAGTCTGCTCTTAGTGAAAAAGTATGTCTTGTTCTAATCATGTGTATAAATTACTTCCTCTGTAAAAAATTAACTTCTCTGCAGTTAATATCTCTGGACATATGTCTTGTATAATAATATATTTACACGCTTTTGATGATACAGGTTGGAAATTATATTCATAATATGGCCACATTCTTCAGTGGTCTTGTCATTGGCCTTATCAATTGTTGGCAGATTGCTTTGATAACATTAGCGACAGGTCCATTTATTGTTGCTGCTGGAGGAATATCAAACATATTCCTCCATAGGCTTGCAGAGAATATCCAAGATGCATATGCTGAAGCAGCTGGAATTGCTGAACAGGTTGTTTATTGTTTGAATTTTAATTTTGTTGACCCAAGTACTTTCCTCTTTTCTTTTCCCACATGTATGCATGAGACAGGCATATAGATGAATTTAAGATTCGTACAGTATTCTTCTGTGTCAAATTTGCAATGGGACCACCTTATCTATTTAAAATAAGACTGGTACTTTATAGTTGATGAATTTTAAAGATGATATGTGGAATGGTTGAACATTAGGCCTTTCACTTCTTTTGATGGTATTGCTTATACATTTCTGTTGGTGCCTTCTAATTGTATATCATATTGGGTCTTCATGTTTTTGAGCTAAAATTGAACTAGAGGGAATGTAGAGTATCCTTCATTTCATAAGGTGATTTGTTTTAGATTCTCAAACTTACATGAAAATGAAATTGTATGCGCAAGTATCATAGTGGTTTAAAACAATGCTTTGCGCTTGTAGCTAATTTAAAAAACATTTACATCTCAGATTATTGCATATGAAACAGTTTTGAAGTTGGAAAAAATGAATGATTGCTCTGATTGCATTGTTTTGTTAATAACATCAGAAATGCTTCAGTTTTATCTTTATTTTTTCTTTAAAATTTGAATTTGAAGTGGTACTGCTGTTAAGAATGGTGAAGTGTATAGTGCCAACGACTCTCAATATAGATAGTTTTCTTGTGTTGCAGGCAGTTTCCTATATAAGGACATTGTATGCATTTACAAATGAAACTTTGGCCAAGTATTCATATGCAACATCATTGCAAGCTACTCTTAGATATGGTATATTAATAAGTCTTGTTCAAGGTCTGGGTCTTGGATTTACATATGGTCTAGCAATATGTTCTTGTGCGTTACAACTCTGGGTTGGAAGATTCTTGGTTATTCATGGAAAAGCGCATGGTGGTGAAATTATAACAGCTCTTTTTGCTGTAATTCTAAGTGGCCTGTAAGTATTAATCCCACTCAACTCATGTAATTTCATTATATGTTAATTATTTTACTTAAAATTTGTTAATTTTACTCAGGGGATTGAATCAAGCAGCGACAAATTTCTACTCATTTGATCAGGGACGGATAGCTGCTTATAGATTATTTGAGATGATAAGTCGATCACCCTCATCTGTTAATCATGATGGCACAGCCCCTGATTCAGTGCAAGGAAATATAGAATTTCGGAATGTTTATTTCAGCTATCTTTCCCGTCCTGAAATCCCAATCTTGAGTGGATTTTATCTCACTGTGCCTGCTAAGAAAGCTGTAGCACTTGTTGGCAGAAATGGCTCTGGAAAAAGTAGTATTATTCCTCTCATGGAGCGTTTTTATGATCCTACATTAGGTAAAATTTCCCCCTTGACACAGTATGATTTTATTATTGCATTCAAAGTTCTGTATTGTTCGTTAACAGATTTGTACTGATTTGCTAATCTGTGATTCAGGAGAAGTTCTTTTAGACGGTGAAAACATCAAGAATTTGAAACTGGAAATGCTGAGGAGCCAAATAGGATTAGTCACCCAGGAGCCTGCTTTACTCAGTTTGAGTATAAGAGACAACATTGCTTATGGTAGGGATGCTTCCATGGATCAAATTGAAGAGGCGGCTAAAATTGCTCAAGCACATACATTTATCAGTTCATTAGAGAAAGGTTATGACACACAGGTAAAACTTGGGTCGCACTATCATGTTTTCTTTAGGGTGGTGTTTTTAACTGTTTCCTTTAAGTGGCAGTCAGGTTTTAATGTCCAAAACTGATGCTCCTGGCTTTCAGGTTGGCAGGGCTGGTCTAGCTTTGACTGAAGAGCAGAAAATAAAGCTTTCTATTGCAAGAGCTGTGCTTCTAAATCCATCAATTCTTCTGCTTGATGAGGTTACTGGTGGACTTGATTTTGAGGCTGAGAGGGCTGTTCAAGGGGCTCTGGATTTGCTTATGTTGGGACGCTCAACGATAATAATTGCTCGTAGGCTTAGTCTCATAAGGAATGCTGACTATATAGCTGTTATGGAGGAAGGTCAGCTTGTTGAAATGGGTACTCACGATGAATTATTAACCCTGGATGGCTTATATGCAGAGCTTCTTCGATGCGAAGAGGCAGCAAAACTTCCCAAGAGGTCTCTTAAACAAATCACATTTGTTCCTTCACCATGCATTATTGTTTGTGTCTACCCTTAATATAACATGGTTCTCTTAAAATATTGGGAAGATGGATGTGGAGCAAGAGTTTGTTAAGAGAATTATTTCTTAGAATAATGAACTAATAATCTTTACACTTTTTAGTGCATTCAAATTACCTTTGGCTACAGCATCTAACATTTTCTGTTGGAATAATGTTTAAGATTTTCCTACTGGCATTTTCATAGATTTATTCTTTATCACCAGGATGCCTGTTCGAAACTACAAGGAAACTGCAGGCTTTCAAATTGAAAAAGATTCTTCAAGTCATAGCTTAAAAGAACCATCTTCCCCTAAAATGACAAAGTCACCCTCTCTTCAAAGAATGTCTAATGTATCCCGACCTCCAGATGGTATCTTTAACTTGCCAGAATCACCAAAAGTCCGGAGCCCACCACCTGAGAATATGCTGGATAATGGTCAGCTATGGGATGCAGCAGATAAGGAGCCATCAATAAGAAGGCAGGACAGTTTTGAAATGAGACTTCCGGAGTTACCGAAGATTGATGTTCAGCCTGTGCAGAGACAAATGTCAAATGAATCTGATCCTGAATCTCCAGTTTCACCTCTTTTAACATCTGATCCTAAAAGCGAACGCTCCCATTCACAGACTTTTAGTAGACCACATAGTCATTCTGATGATGTTTCAGTTAAAATGAGACAAACAAAGGGTGCACGGCACCAAAAGCCACCATCACTGCAGAAGCTGGCCAAGCTTAGTTTTACTGAGTGGCTTTACGCTGTGTTAGGAAGCATAGGTGCTGCAATCTTTGGCTCTTTCAACCCCCTTCTTGCTTATGTTATTGGTCTTGTGGTGACAGCTTACTATAGAATTGATGACACTCATCACCTACAACGGGAAGTAGACAAGTGGTGCTTGATCATTGCCTGCATGGGTATTGTGACGGTAGTTGCCAACTTTTTACAGCATTTCTACTTTGGTATTATGGGAGAGAAAATGACGGAAAGAGTTAGGAGGATGATGTTCTCAGGTTCATAACTACTCTTTTGCAGTGTATTTCTTTTAAAAAAATGTATGATTTTGAACATTACTTAACCTGTTTCTATGATACTGCAGCCATGCTACGCAATGAAGTGGGATGGTTTGATGGTGAGGAGAACAGTGCTGACAATTTGTCCATGCGATTGGCAAATGATGCTACTTTTGTGCGAGCTGCTTTTAGCAACAGGCTTTCTATATTTATACAGGACAGTGCTGCAGTTATTGTTGGTCTTCTTATTGGTGCTTTGCTGCATTGGCGTTTAGCACTAGTGGCTTTTGCAACCCTTCCAATTCTCTGTGTTTCTGCCATTGCCCAGGTTTGCACCAGCTGAAATATAACTATTTTGAAAATGGGTTTTATTAAATTGATGGACCTGTTTAGACAACTGTGAAATACAACGTGATTTTGCTTTCTGGATCTTTTAATTGTATGAATTAGTGAATGAGACTTGCTAAGAATAATAGGAGTCTGGTCAATTTACTCTAATCTTTGCACAAATTTCATATTAAACGCAGTCTGTTTTTAATATTGCAGAAATTTTGGCTTGCTGGATTTTCAAGAGGTATCCAGGAAATGCACAGAAAGGCATCTTTGGTCCTTGAAGATGCAGTTAGGAACATTTACACTGTTGTTGCTTTCTGTGCTGGTAATAAGGTAATGGAGCTGTATAGGCTGCAATTGAAGAAAATATTTAAGCAGAGCTTTCTACATGGGATGGCAATTGGTTTTGCGTTTGGCTTTTCACAGTTTCTACTTTTTGCTTGTAATGCCCTGCTACTTTGGTACACTGCAATATGTATAAAGCGAGGTTACATGGATCCACCCACTGCACTCAAAGAGTACATGGTTTTCTCATTTGCAACATTTGCACTTGTGGAGCCTTTTGGATTGGCTCCTTACATACTAAAACGACGAAAATCCCTCATATCAGTGTTTGAAATTATTGACCGTGTTCCTAAGATTGACCCTGATGATGGCTCAGCATTGAAGCCATCCAATGTATATGGAAGCATTGAGTTAAAAAATGTTGATTTTTGTTACCCATCTCGTCCTGAAGTGTTGGTATTGAGCAATTTTAGCCTCAAAGTCAATGGGGGCCAAACAGTTGCTATTGTGGGAGTTTCAGGATCAGGAAAGAGCACTATCATATCTTTGATTGAGAGATTTTATGATCCAGTTGCAGGCCAAGTTTTCCTGGATGGTAGGGATTTAAAGCTCTATAACTTGAGATGGTTGAGGAGCCACCTTGGTCTTGTTCAGCAGGAACCTATTATCTTTTCAACAACAATAAGGGAAAACATTTTATATGCACGGCATAATGCTACTGAAGCTGAGATGAAAGAGGCTGCAAGAATAGCAAATGCCCATCATTTCATTAGCAGCTTGCCTCATGGTTATGACACTCATGTTGGGATGAGAGACGTTGACTTAACCCCAGGACAGAAACAGAGAATTGCAATTGCTAGGGTGGTGCTGAAAAACGCCCCTATCTTATTGTTGGATGAAGCTAGTTCATCAATTGAATCTGAGTCAAGCCGAGTGGTGCAAGAGGCTCTAGACACGCTAATAATGGGAAACAAGACCACTATTTTAATAGCACACAGGGCTGCTATGATGAGGCATGTAGACAATATTGTAGTGCTTAATGGCGGACGGATAGTCGAGGAAGGCAGTCATGATTCATTGGTCGCAAAGAATGGTTTGTATGTCCGATTGATGCAACCTCATTTTGGTAAGACTTTGCGTCACCATCGACTTGTTTAGGAAGTATGTGATGTGAGTAATTTGCCACTACTATTTGTTCATGAGCATGCTTCACATTCTTCTTGAGATGAATCGTTGGTGACTTCTGCACCTGAAGGGTTTTCCCAAGAATGTCAGGTGGAAATTGTGGGTGGGAATGGATTAGCACATGGCATCAATAGGCATAGGAAGTGAATACTGTAGGACAAATAGATGTGTAGGAACTTAAATATAGGATTTTGGAGTTTGGTTGGTTTGTGGGCTTTGGGTTGAATTCTTTTGGAGGCAAGCAAGCAGCTTAGACTGGGTGTTTTCCATCCATGGTATTGATTTGTTTCTCAAGAGAGAGTGGAAACAATCAACACTAATTCTTCTGAGGTGAGGTAACTCTTTAACTGCTCTTCCTTTTCACTCTCCCTAGCTCGAGCATGGATGATGAACTTATTCATTGTAATTTTCTTTTCCTTTTCCATTTGTGATAAGTGTAGAAAATTCAGATCCAAGAGTTGTAACATCTGTATATATATAATATATATAGCAATAGTTTGGAAGGCATTCCTTTCGCTGCTTGAATCCCGAGTGTCTTAATCTTACTACATTCTTGATCTTTTTATAACATTAATTTTTTCAACCCTCTTTCACTTGTATAGAGATTGGAATTCTGTGCACTATATTTGCCATCTAGGCATTAGCATAATAAGTTCAGAGAATTTCATCACTGCTTCGTGTCCAATCTTTCGGTAATGTAGGTGCTGTGGAACATTTATTTGGTTCTATAACATGAGAAAACTTCCTAGTTCTGTGCACACTTATTAATCCTTGCTTTCATTCGACTCCTTTAGCCTGGTTTGAGTTGAAGCTTCTTTTCAAATTTATGTTATGCACATTCTCTCTTTGAGCTTCACAGATAAAGAGGCTAGTTGCTGTTTGATTTCTACATTCTGTATTTCAAGTAGAATCAATCTGCACAATCTCACTAGCAAGTATAAATGGATAATAACATCTGTTTATGCTAAAATGTATTTTTGTCCCCTTTTCTCACTTGTATATTTAGTATCTAGAAATGTAATTCGGTTCCAAAGTCTATTTATTTCATTTCAAACTAATTAAACACTGTAAAATCAGGTAATCAGAAGACTAAAAAAGTAAAATATTTTAGAAGTTAAAATCAATATATGCACGTAGTGTAGTTTTAATAGAAGTTTTTTTTTATATTGGTAAGTTGATGTGTATAAGTTGATTTTAATCTGCGAAATAAAGTTATTAAAAATTGCGTTTATTTTCTTATTTCGTAATTTCTTTAGAAATTTATTCAAGCAAGGTCTAATATCAAAATTCTATCGCTGTAAATGTTTACTTTTTTGAAGGAGAAAGTAATACAAAATATTGAGAGCAATTTTTTAAACAACGATATTCTTAATGGACTGAAAAATTATAAATAATCAATGACCACGTCTCTAAAATGAAAATAATTATTTCCTTACAAAGAAAAGTACTCTTATTTTTACAAATAATATAAAAGAGTAAAATGTACATTTGTGTTATGTCTTATAACAGTACATTGCATACAAACATTGTATATACAATTTATATTATTTAAAGTATTCAAACATTAAATTATTAGTAACAGATTAGTTTAATTAAAATAACTAAATATTGTAGTGCATTCAGACAAAGTATTTGGTTGTTCTTTACAAAATCAAGCAGGACAGTCACCACACAAACTTTCGCATAATGACATGAACAAAAGTTAATATACCTTTTTGTTAATCAAATTTATTTTATCAAATTATTTTTATATTTTTTATGTAATTATTAACCTGAGTTCTATGTGGTGTTTAAATTACTTAGACAGAAGCTATGACAGATACTCAATCATTTTTTCATCATTTTAAATATTTTCATGTGTTTATTAATTGTCTAGGATTACAATCAGATTTTTTATTTATTTTTTACTTTTTGGAGTAATGCAATTAACGTGTTATGTAAATTGATATGGGTTGACATTAAATATAATATTGATCAACACTCATATTATAGCACCTAAAGAAAAGCAGCTATGTTGTCCATACATGTTTTTTGATATGTTTTCTTGTTTTACTCCCCAAATCTTCTATCACAAAACTTTTAATTTAATAGTACATCTTATTTTGCAACTGTTGTTCTGGAATTTATTTTTTTTATGAAATTGTAGTATGAATTGAGTGTTAAATAGAGTTGTGAACAAGTAAGGAATCTCTTGCATTATTTCTCTAACAATACTTCATATAATTAATCATATGCTGCTTTATGTGACAAGTATTATGTTAAAAGTGTTTATTTAATAGTAGGAAGTTAACGTGCAATGTTTTTCAATATATGATTTTTAAATTTTCATTCTTCATTATTATCTCATATGCATATTGTATATGAAAGATGCCCCATCCTTTATTTTTGCAGCTATCAAATGAATTAAACCTACTCCCATCAAAATTAAACTTCCTTCGGAGAAGTCATTTGGTTACCAACCATGTTTAAATAATAGGTATATTTACTTCATGTATTTTATTATTTTCGTATTTAATAGATCTTATTTGATTATTTTTGTAATATTACAGATCTTTCAAAACTTTGATATTCAAAGGAGAGACTTTTGGTCATGATAATTTTGTTTTTGGTTTAGTTACTTAATAATTCATGTCATTTTGATTTATAATTATGATAGAACTCTTATTCAATGTCATTGAATGTAATATTTCAACATTATTTCTCTTTACT
>Ga0123341_1004877_pt1 | contig 11865 bp, 8 predicted proteins | sample Turbeapinknodule_FD_89959 | JGI IMG/M metagenome (GOLD analysis project Ga0123341, IMG submission 89959) | Root nodule microbial communities of legume samples collected from Mexico - Turtle bean Mexico pink nodule | ecosystem: Host-associated > Plants > Roots > Nodule | place: Mexico: Nepantla... | reverse complement strand
GTGGTGATGAAGGCAATGGTGGGGGTGGAGGAGGTGAATCAAGTGGCAAAGGAGGAGAGCCCTCAGGAGAAGCTGACATCTCTTCTGAAATGTTTGGAGTCAGATCCAAATTTCTATCTGACAACTGAAGCTGCAAATCAATTTCATCGGAACTGTTAAAAAATGTGGGCCTTTCATCCTTTGGATGTCCTGAAACATCTTCCATTTCCAGCTCACGATCCACATCCTTTAAGATACAATGGCGCTTGTCATTTGGGGTAACAGTAGAAGTTTCAGATTCTCCAAGGGTATGGGTGGGATCTGCTGGAGATGCATCAAATGTCTCCTTACACAATTTCGTTGGTATATCATCTTCGTATTCATCTTCATCTTCTTCAAATGCATGTGAAGATAAAAAGCCAGGCAGTTGAAATGTAGCATTACTGATACACAATATCCAGGAATATAACACGAATCAGAAATCGAATTACTATTTAAAGCAAACAGAATGGTAAACAACAAGAAAAAAATAAACAGTACAGAAGTTAATAAATATTGCAGCAAACTAAAATCCATAAATGCAAGCCATGAACAAATGTAGAAAATGATACTTAGTATTTCCAGTCCGAATGATACCAATTCCTGACCCTTTTACAGTTCATCTCACATAGAATAATACCAAGGACATAAAGAAAAATTTTATATATCATGGCACACCGAAGTTGAAGAGGTTTGTGATCCTAGTTTTGAGCTTGACTTGTAGTTCTTATGAATGTGAGCATAATTGTAGCTCATTTGAAATGATAATTTAAGTTATTTATAATTTATAATTTTCTTTATTTGGTTTATATTTACTAGAATTTCATATTTAATTATAGGTTCATACAAAGAGAAGAACTCGAAAAGATGAATGATTTGGTTTATGTGATGTATAACTTGAAGTTAAAAAATAAGCATATCAAGATAGTTGTTGCTCTTCCATTTGATGTGATATTGAGTATGATGATAATTGGATAACTAAAGAGGAGATGATGATGTTGAGATTAAGCAAGCTCATTGTGAATATGATTGTGGAAATGTTGACTTAGATGGAGCAACAAAGAGATCCAACTCTGGATGCACTTGATTTTGATAATATAACATCTAGGGAAGAGTTTATGGTGACGAAGATGATGACACAGATAATGATATCATTAGAGAATTGGACATAGAAACTTGACATTTTGTCCATTTCTAGTTATTTAATTGCTATCACTTTAACAATTTATGTTTTGCAATATTTGTATGAACTTATTTATTTGGTACACTTTGAACTTATATAGTAGTCATTCAGTACTAAATGCAATTATTTTAGTACTATGGACTTATTTTTTCAACTATTTTGCTTATTATGCTATTGAACTATTGAATTAGTATGTTATTTATAGAAATTAATTTTTTTTCATATGATGTATACTCTTACAAGTTTACTAATAGAGTTTACGGAGCTCCCTCATGTTTACATAAACTCTCGAGTTTGATAACCTTGTTCAAGAGTACAAGGAGAGTGTCAAGTGACAAGAAGCTTGATAACACTAGAATACACACAACAAAATCTTGCCACCACAATGTGATCAGCATTTTTCAAGATGCATAATTTTTTTCATACCATAGTTTTATAACATTACACATGCTTAATTAGTTCCTACATGATCAATGCTTAAAGTAAAACTAGTGTTAAGGATAATATGATAGTATCCTACAATTATACTAGATCAATAATTTTAATTTTTCTTTCACTCTATTCTATTAACTTGTAAGTTTCTTAATCAGGACTTAAATGTGCTAAACTCTAATCAAACAATGTATTAACATTACTATAGTTAAAATTGACAGTTCTTTTTTGCATTTTGTGTATTTTGCAGTTTACTAACTCTTATTTCAACCTATATTGTTCATCATTGCACCTCAAGCACAATCGGGATTCAGTAGTTATAAAAGTAACCTCCGTGGTTGTTTATGCTGCCCTATTTAATTATTTGAACTTCACGCTCTATCCTTGATTAGAGTAAGGATGAATAAAATAATTGTAAAATATATGATGAACACAAACTTAATAAAAGCAGCCAGTCTAAAAATTGACAAAACAAGTACCACACCTTCCATATTCGTCAACAATGCCTTCCATTTCTCTAATAGGATCATCCACAGCTCGCTCTGCACGAGATGGACGTCTGAGAGATGAGCTAACCGTAATATCATCATTTCCAATATCATCCATGTAACGGCGAAGAACTGATTGAGGAAAAATTTTCCTCTCAAGCCACAGCCTCAAAACCTGCAATCCACCCAAAATAGAAAATAAAACAAAGCTGATATCCACCAAACTTCTGTGCCTTTGAAAAATAAAACTTAATCCAGTTATTTAAACAAATCCCTTTCATTACACATAGATTGCAGCCAAAGTCAAGTAATGGAAATTCTTGCAATTTAAACAGGTAGAGAAAATCTGGGGAAAGGGAATCATGAGGGTTCAATCTTCAAGCTGGATTTTGAGAAAGCTTGTGACTGAATAAGCATAACATAGATAATGTCAATGTTAGGCAGAAAGGTTGAATTTTCATTGCCTCTATTATTTGCAGTGGAATGTCGTCCAAGATATCTCAATATGTTGATTATGTTATTAGTTAAAATCTTAACCTCCCCCTAGTTCTACTGCTCTGCTTTCCTCTTGATGCAATTCCTATTGTCATTAAATATTAACTCGGAGAGGGAGAAGGAGCTGACCTTGAGACACTGACGGCGATTTTCACGGGCACTAGCTCCAGGGGGAGCAGCAGCACCAAGAAGACGTGGCAACGCTGCCTGAACAGTGGGAATGTAGGATGCTCCTGCAATGCCTAAAAATTTCCTATACAATTAGGGAAATCAATGCCATGAAAAGACTACTACCCAAACTAACAAATTTTGGTAGGAGACTACAGGGAGGCAAAAACTGTGATAACAATTGCTAATAGTATTCTATTGTAATATCTCCAGTAATCACCCACCTTTTTGATTATGTGAGCACTGGGTGATAGAATCAACAAGAAAAAACAAATCCACTTTGCGATGAAAACTAGTTTCATTTTCCAGCTTTCGTATGAGAAGTTCAACAACCTGAACAAAAAGGACTAGGAAGTAAGTCCACAACAGTTACATTAACAGCACTCCAAAATCAGTAGCCAAAGAATAACATTTAGGAATGATCACCAACTAAAATATAAATGAAACAAAAAAGATACAATTCTTATCTTCTATGGATCTTGATGTTCTTACTAAAGCTTTTCTATATGACAAAAATTCATTATAACAATCATATAAGCAAGAAAATTTAACACAAACCACACAACTAATAGTACTTAAACTAAAATTTAGACCATATTAATAGCACAATGTTCCAAGACCTTTACAATCAATAAACTTATGGCTTAGCCTCGCACACTTATCCACAGGCTGAACTTTCCATGCAATCAAACTGACAATGTATTAGGGATACCAATCCTCACACTTCCAACATAACTAAAAAAAACCTTGCCAACAATTGAATCAAAGTGTTCTCATTAAACTAAATATTAAGACAATTTTCTGCAGCAATTCCATTTTCTCTAATCGCTCATAAAGCTGGGAAACAATTTGAAGGAAAGCCATTGCCCAATGCACAACTCTTAACTAAAACTATAAATAATAATCAAGCATACCTCGTTGGCAATGCCATACTTGGCACAATCAATGGCAAGACGGGTTGCACGACCAATACTTTCCTTGGTCCTCGACAATGTCTCAATCATTCCTTCAAAAGCATCCCGGGCAACAGCAGCCTCAGTACCACCACTCAGTGAGCCTCCTATACCCCTTTGCTCTGAATCAACTCTTCTATCCTCAATTTCATCAGCATCAAGCTGATTCCAAGAAGCAGAATGATGTTCTTTAGCTGGTGGAGAAACCAATGATGTTTGCTCATAAACTCCTTGCATATCTGCATGCAGAAAATTGCCCGAGACAGACAGAAATGGCTGAACTGTAGACGGGCTAGGAGTTTCCCCCTGAACATTGGGAAAGCCAGAAGGAAGAAATTGTGAATGGGCCTGTTTCCTTTTCGCCAGGGCAGCAGCAATAAGATGCTTCATAGTACTTTTATCTTCTGTGCTTACTTCCAATCTTCAATAAAATACAGAAACAAGAGGGAGAAGGATCAGAGAATAAAAAAAAAAAACAAAAACAAAAAACAAAGCATGTTTACCTATCAACATGTAGAGCATCAGTATCCTTCAAACCAATGGTTGAAACAGGAACTTCAACTGCCTGAAACAATGTCTCCGGTGTAGTTTTAGAAATTTCCGCCGACGATGCAAGCTTCTTTTTATGTGTAGCAACTTCATTCTGAGAAGAGCTAAAGTTATGTGAATACTTTGAAGGCCCATGATCAGCCCTCTTTTGAGTAGCATTACTGGAAACTTTAAGTGACAGTTTGGAAGCTTTATTCCGCTCCGCGTTTGACTTACTTGCAGGTACCAGTTGAGGTGATTTTAGTGGAGAGACAGAGCTCAATTTTGCTGCATTGGAGGGAAGCTGCTTCAAATCTAATTTTTCAGGACTATGAGGAATATGCACAGGGATCACTTTGTCATCTTTCTCTCTATCTTTCTCTTTTAGTGGCAGCTTGATTGACAAACTGTCATTATGTAATTGAGATGGTGGCTCCTTCAAATGGGTATCCTCCAGCTCACTAGAAATTCTTTGAGCCAGTGGAACATCAGACTTTTCAGAGTGTGCATTGTTGCTCTTCTTGACCTCTGAAACAGAAGACGATTTAACATTCTTTCCAGCTCCTCCATGAACAGGAGTTTTAGGTTCGTCATCATCATCATCAAAAAGACAAACAGCTCTACGTTTCCTCTCTACTTGTTTTATCATAACATTACTTGTATCACCTTTCAGTCTGAGATAATTCCTTTCTTTCTTTTCCTCAGATGCAATGATTGAAGAATCAGGCATAACTTTTTGAACCTGGATCGGATGTCTAGTCGCTGACAGCAGCTCATGGACAGAATCATCAGAACCCGCACCACTAATTTGACCCCTTGATGACAAGCTTTTTTCTGTTTTCAAATTTGGTGTAGACTTCTTCATTTCTGACTTTTTCAATGGTCTGTCTTCAATAACTGTAGAACCCGGCGAAGTTCTTTTCAGAACTTTTGAAGGATATCCCAAAGTTGAATCATCATTGGTATCCATGCGCTTCAACTTCTTGGTAGCATGTAAAGATTCATTTTCCCCTAAATTATAGGTTCCATGAAGTTGCATCTTCTTCCGCAAACTAGAACTTTTACCATCGGCATCCTTGGAATCAAACAAGATCTCAGGGAACTCATTTTTTACCTCAAGACTTGTTTTGACTTTTGTCATGATGCTATCTTTTTCCCCAGTATTACCATTATTGTCTGATTTAAGAGTGTCTGGAGAATCCAATTTAACATCAAATGCCGTTTTCCTTTTCTTCCCAGCTTTCATTGTCTCTCTGGACCTAGAAAGGTCACCACGACCAGTACAATTTCCCTCCTTAAGAACTCCAGTAGATGATCCACCATTTCTATCTCTATCACCTGCAGCTTCACTTCTTTTTCGCAAGCCATTGACAAGCTTTCTTGGCTTGGTCCCATTTGTTATACCACTGTGTCTATTATCATCTTGCCCAAAATCATTAACATTACTAGCACCTTTAAGACTTGATTTGTTAGCATTCTTCTTTGGCTCTGAACCCATGGATAATTTACTTTTGATCACTGGTGATGAAACAGAAGAACTTTCGTTTGGATGGTCGGATACAGAGTATTTTTCATCTAGGCTGTCATTCTCCCCTACTCTTTGTGTACAGTGCTCCAGATTAGAACCAACATTATCCATATCGATGTTATCTTTCTCTGCATTTGATAACACAGAGTCAATTGCATCCTTAAGGTTAACTACTACCCCATCATTAGAAGGAGCCTCTGAACCAATATGAGAATCGTCAGTGTCATCAGTCAAACCACTAGCCTTCTGTTTCTGCATCTCATCAAATGCTGCACATATTTCCTTCACAGCTTGGGAAAAGTGCTTAGTCTTGCCATGAAGACGAGCTGACAGCTTATTTTTAGCCTCACTGGTAAATGCCTGAATATCTGCTGGGGCAACAAAAGCACTGCAAAGGAAAATAACACAGCATAAGCCCAATTGTAAGAAAATAAAATGCGGGACATTCAACATTCAATATAATAAAAAGAATTAACATGAAGGAACAAAATACAAGTTTTATTTTTATTAATCTGGGGGCTAAATGAAAGAAAATAGTGAAATCATAGTATAACATTAAACTTCAAAATATTGTTATCTTTTACTTCAAAAATAAATCAGTCAAGACACTACCAGAGCAGAGGATAAAAGAACCTTGAGAACAAAAAACAAACAACAGAAAATATACGTGAGCTTAAAAGAGTTGTTTAAGCCCTTTAACATGAAGGATACAGTCTCAATTCTAAAAAGATTCATCAAACACTGAAAATTTCTCAAGCCACTCATCAACAAGTTTTCGATAGGGCCATTGCTGATCAAGAATTAATATCTTCATTGATGTTGGAAGGTCTAAAAAACTACATAGAAGTTCAAAGGTCATAGCTATAACCACAAAATCAAGCGTTTCAGGAAGAGGATTGAAAATTCAAGCACCATGTTCCACTGTAAATCAAATTAAATCCCCAAAATTCAATTCTCTCTCTTTCTCAAAAAGAATAAATTACATACTCTGACCATCTAATTCATTAGGTATATGACTCCTCCTCTGTCCTTTACTCTTTGGATACACTCAAGTACCATGGACCATGGTATTGTAGGTATCTAGACAGGATTAAATCCCACCATCCCTTAAAAAACACAGATGATTTAACTAAATTACACAACCGAAACCTCAAACTTTGTCAAATAAACTGTTAAATCCTTTCTGTAACAGTCAATTCATCTCTTATCCCCAACTGCATGAATTATGACAGAATATCCTTATGTTTAAAGAAAAGGAACACATTTTACACACACAATAATATCTTCAGCCACATCAGAGGTTGTTGTCTTTCTCTTAAGACACATAATCTTAGAAACATATGTTACAGATAAAAAAATTAAAATCATCCCTATATGCCTCCACCTAATAGCTTAAGCTTTTACCAAATTATAGTCTCTACTCCAAGACTAAGTAATTAGGAATAACACAGCACATTCTCACCACTCCCATTTTTTCAGTTGAGTTTAAATGATGTGCATTGTCCATTCTTTAAGCCAAAAGAACCTTGTCAAGAGGGGTGTATTAGGGATATAAACCTTTCTTTGGGCTTAACCTAATAGCTTAATATTTTAGATATGTTAGTCCTCCATTGATTGCAAAGTCATTATACACTACAAGTAAATAATGAGAATAAATATTTACATTGCCAATTAGACACCAGACATCATCAATCTCATAATAAAACCACCACAATTGTTATGGCAACCACCACCACTTCCACTATTGTTGCCAAAACTTTTGCCACCATTGTTTTACCATAATTATTATTGTTGTCATCTCTATTGTGCAACTGCCACTACATTGGTATCACCAAGAATCACTTCTATCTTCATCATTTTCACCATTATCTTATTATTACCATTGTCATCACCACCACTACAACCGTTGTCATCTGCATGTTGCTACCATCTCGTTATTATTGTTGAAGTCATTGTCACCATCGTTGTCAATATTGTCACTACCATCATCATCACCACTGCCACCACCACCTATCATTATTTGGTCCTTATCATGGTGTGCACCAAACACCAAATAGTATGTTTATCTTACTTTATCCAATCATGTTCCTATCTTAGTCATGTATCCTATCATATCTTGACCACCAAACAATCTCTTAAGCTCAAAATAGATGCTCATATATAGTGAGGCAGCAAGGGATAGGGTATTTTTTCCATGATTCTGCATGTCACCTCTCATTTTTTCTCATCCAAACTTTACTACAAGCTTGACAACATATGCCCCCTCCGTCATTTCTCCAAATCCAAACTATACAACATGCTAGACAAATTAAGAGTCTTCCTCTTTACTAGTTCACATAATAGTTCCTCTTTTAATAGCAGACATTCCGGTGGAACTTAACACCATTTATCAGACCACTTGGCAACCTATGCATTTATATCTTTTAACTGCATACAAGTCACAAGAGAAATCGAGTGAAAGAGGCTTACATTTCTTTTGTACCAAAGAATTGAACAAAATATTTCTTTGGATCAGGGATTTTCTCCCAATCCTCAGGCCTGCTTATCTGAAAAAAATACAACAAAATTAGCATCATCGGTGCTATGCTATGCTAATAATAACCATAAGCTGAAAACCTTATAACATGCAGAAAGGAACTTCGTAAAATTGGACGGCGGATCAAATTTACCAAAACAACTTACAGCATTCAGCTAGAATAATCTGTGCGCTAAAAGCAAGGTAGATCATATCTTAGAATTTCAATTCACTCTTTACGTACTATTTTAGTCACACTATTACTAGTCGGGGTGAAGTCTCCAAAACACCCGCTCACCAAATCCGATAACAGCTTAGCTTGTCAAATAAGCTCAATAACAACTATATCGCTCTGATACCATTTAATTAGGATTTAGAAGTAACTCAATCCTAAACGCTCCCTTATCAACGAAGTTAATTCCTACTTACTTTATACCTATATCACTATGAAGGATCTCTAACACATCACATTAACAAAGTAAAACTCCTCATCCAAGCAATTCCACAAACTTAACAAAAAAAAAACTTGAAAGTCATACTGAACCATTCAAAACCTTAGCAAAATAGCCTAACAATGCCGTCACTGAAAATCTGAAAATTAGCAGTCAAAAAGATATATATGAGATATGCAGAGCAAAACAGAAGAACTAGTTATGATAATTTTGAAGAATAAATAAGTTATAAAGGAAGAGAGTGAGACCTTAGCAGGCCATGCGGGAAAGCCCTTGACCTTAGCAAGCACGAGATCGCCCAAACTCAAGTGGCCATTGGCCTTGGCCTTGTTCCCTCCGCGTCGACGCCCGGGAGCCATGGCGGCTCGTGGACGCTACACAGAGTGAGCGCAATTGGAAAACGACGTCCTGGAAGAAGGTAAGGAACGAAAGATCAGAAAACCCTAGAGAAATCCCGCGGAAGCGCCGCGGGGATCTTGCGCTGGTTTCAGCGGCGGCGGAGGGAGAGGCGGCGCGCGGCGGAGGGCAGAGAATCGGAAGAGGAAGGAAGAAGAGAATCTGAGACTAAAGGAATTGCAGGGATTGCGAATCGAGACGGTCGCAGGGAGAAGGAAGAGGAAGAGAGAGAATAGTAGATTTTGTTTTTGTTTTTGTTCTGTAAGAATGGCTTTGGACACAAAGAGTATGGGACCTAATGGGAATTTTCTGATCTTTTTCTTTTTTGGGTTTTCACACTACCCACAATGTTTGTTTGTTAGATCATAGCATTTATCACTTCAAAAACCAATTTTTTCTATGAAAATTATTTATATAGGTCAACTTATTTAAACATAAAAATATTGTGCTAATGTTTTTATCTCGTTAGATAGATTAATTTGATCAAAGATAATACAATAGTATGCTAAAAACTAGTTTTAATACACATAGAAACTAACAAACTTATCATATATCTCATCTGTGACTTTTTAAACATGTTAAAATCATCTTTTAAGTAACAATAATTGTATATATAAAAAGTGTACACTCAAAATTTAATACTATATTCTAAAAAAAATTGTATTTTAAAGAGTGGTTACGATATTTAGTCAGTGTTTTAGTGTGAATATAAAATTATTTAAAACTATAAAATTAGAAGTTAAAATGTATTTGAGAATCTACTAACTTGTTTTTGTAAGTTTGGATTAGGAAAAGATAAAGATTATAAAAAGAATGTTTTATATTAAAACGTTTTTCTTTTTTTTTCTCTTTTTTATTAATGATAAATCTTAACTGTGTATCTGGAGAAACTAATTCACTCTTGAAGGTGAATTATAAGTTGAGAAGGTTGGTTTACTGTTTATGTTTGGAACAACTTATTAGCCAAAATTTGTGTGCAAAGAAATGCAAGAATGTGTAAATATGTGCCTCCTCTCACATGTGAGGAAATTAGGGAATTGGATGGTTTGAGAATTTTATCCCTTTCTACTTTCATGGAAGGTGAATCACATTAGGTATATAACCAATTTTTGCAATGATTTGTATGTTTTGGATGCTAGATGCGTCTCACTTTTTCTCCTTCCACTAACTAGTTTTGATAAGATTTTGGATTAGAAAAATATAGAGATCCCAGAAAGAGAGTTTTTGTATTAAAACATTTTTTTTATTTCTCTCTCTTATTCATTAATGTTAAATCCTAGGGATGTGTTTGAATGGACGAAATCATTGTTGAATGTGAATTGTGACTGAGAATTTTGGTGCACTTTAATGTTTACAACAACTAATTAGCAAATATTTGTATTGGAGAAAGGTGATGATGGAGACATATGTGTCCCTCACACATGGAGGAAATGAGAGGAATTGAAAAGTGGGTTAGAGAGTTTATTCGTACCTGCATGAAGGGTGAATCATGTCATTCATAAGGAGAATTTTTGCAATGATTTATATGTTTTGGGTATGAAATAAGTTTTGTTTTTTCTCCTTCGACTAACTAGCTAAATTTATATTAATAAAAGATAACGACTATAACTAAATAACTGTTGTATGAAAACATTTTCTATTAGATGGAGAGTTTACTCTTTTGTCCCTGCATGAGGTGTGAATCACGTTATGCATGAGAATAATTTTTTGCAATTATTTGTATATCTTAGATGCGAAACGTCTTGTGAGCAAATGAGAGAAATGGTATTTGTATGTCTTAGATGCGAAACGTCTTGTGAGCAAATGAAATAAATGGGATGGGAAGTTTACCCTTTTGTCCCTGCATGAAGGGTAAATCACGTTATGCATGAGAATAATTTTTGCAATTATTTGTAAGTTTTAGATGCGAAACGTCTTGTGAGCAAATGAGACAAATGGGATGGGAAGTTTACCCTTTTGTCCCTGCATGAAGGGTAAATCACGTTTATGCATGAGAATAATTTTTGCAATTATTTGTATGTCTTAGATGCGAAACATCTTGTGAGCAAATGAGAGAAATGGGATAGGAAGTTTACCCTTTTATCCCTGCATGAAGGGTGAATCACGTTATGCATGAGAATAAATTTTGCAATTATTTGTATGTCTTAGATGCGAAACGTCTTGTGAGCAAATGAGAGAAATGGGATGAAAAGTTTACCCTTTTATCTCTGCATGAAGGGTGAATCACGTTATGCATGTGAATAATTTTTGCAATTATTTGTATGTCTTAGATGCGAAACGTCTTGTGAGCAAATGAGAGAAATGGGATAGGAAGTTTACCCTTTTATCCCTGCATGAAGGGTGAATCACGTATGGACATTTTTTTGCAATTATTTGTATGTTCCAGACTTAAAACGTCATATGATCAAATCAAATCAATTAGATGGAGAATTAAAGAGTTTACCTCTGTCTCTCCATAAAGGGTAAATCACGTTATTCATTAATTATTTTTTACGTCTAAAAGCAAAATGTCCATACATCTATTTTATTTACTTAAACACAATAGTTATTCTTCTTTCAATTGTAGAACATTTTTTAAATAAAAATAATCACATTTTTTCACCAATTTTGTTGTGAATAGTTTTTCTCTCTAACATATTTAAGTTAAATCATTTATATTAAGCATCATAAATCATATTTTTTAATTCCTTTTATTAGAATATATTTTAT
>Ga0123341_1004876_pt1 | contig 11865 bp, 11 predicted proteins | sample Turbeapinknodule_FD_89959 | JGI IMG/M metagenome (GOLD analysis project Ga0123341, IMG submission 89959) | Root nodule microbial communities of legume samples collected from Mexico - Turtle bean Mexico pink nodule | ecosystem: Host-associated > Plants > Roots > Nodule | place: Mexico: Nepantla... | reverse complement strand
TTATTATTATTATTATTATTATTATTATTATTATTATTATTATTATTATTATTATTATTATTATTATTATTATTATTATAATTGATAATTGATAATTATTATTATTTTCGTGACATTATACATCAAACTACTTGTGTCGAAATACTAAAACAAAATTTCATTACAAAATGAAAACACCAATATGTCTTTAATGCTGGCTAGAGCTTACTCTACCATGCTAATCTCACTGAAAATTTTTAGTGCTACTGTTAATTATGTTTTTTTTAATAAATTGCATCCCCACTTCTTATCTTGATACATCTCTCCTTTTAAAAAACTTTATGATGAACCGAGTGATATTAATAATCTAAAAGTGCCTATGTTATGTCAACACCCTTGTTACTCAAAGAAAGAAGTTAGACTCGAGAGCTGGTCCTGGAAATTTTATAGGGTACAATGCTAATACTAAAAGATATTTGGTGTTTAATCTTGTTAATCATGGCATGTAGATATCTATAAATGTTGTTTTTTCATGAAAAGAGTTTTCCTTATAACAATCAACAGGGTAATTGTGTTAATGATTTGTCTTACATATGCATAATAAACAAAATGATTTGCATAAAATTTTTAATGATCTTTACTCACCTTTGCATAATACTTTTGAAAATGTTTTTCTGAAAAAGATGTTGAATATGCTATTATTAGTGATCCTAAAAAGTTTCAAATTGATAATGCTAATGATAATAATGATGATGTCACTCATATTAATATATGTATCATTCGCAATAGGCACCTTTATGTCTATCTTAAAGATTATCAAGTTTTTTTTAAATGCAACCAAAGTTGAAAAACATTTAATCCCTTCAAACCACTCCTACTATAATCTATGTATTTAAGGAGTGTATTACATTAGGATTTTAAATTTTTTTAAAAGACTCTTTTTTTTTTTTATAAAAAAGAGATTTAAATTCTCTCCTGTTTACTGTAACCAGAGAGTCTTGTTTAATAAATCTCAAGACTTTTAAATAATTAAAATAATTGTATTAAACTAGGACTTTTCATATGATTAGTGTGTTAACTGTTGTTGTAGCTGAAACAAATGGCAATACATAAGCATATTTGATCAGCTCAATCAGGTCAGTGCTTATAGATTTGTTAACTTCCAAATTTTTGTATCACAGATTTTTGTATAGTACTATATAAGGAAGGAAAATCTATTGAATGGAACAAATATACCAAGTATATAGGAAAACATAAAGTAAACAACATAGTAAAATGATAAGAAAAAAAATGTAATAATATACTATAACAAATGGGAAAAGAAATACACACACCTCAATTTCATTTATCAGTATGCAAACAATCTCACCTTTCTTCACTTTATCACCCACCTGAAGCAAATGAAAATAATTAGTCTCTGCATATTTTTTCCCTTCATAAACTTATATTACCTTTATTATCATTTCATTTTATATATATAGATGTTATCAAGAGGTTGTGAACAAACATCACCGAGTGCCAACAAAAAAACGAAAAAAATTGTTATCACGATTAAACAACCTAAATCCATCATCCAATCAACCTAATACACCTATTCCATCTTCAACTCATGGATCTACCCCATCAATCAGTAGCAGATGCTACTGCATCCACCCCACCTGTAGTAATGATATTGCATCAACACCATCTCCACGTGTTGGTTCTGTTGGGTATGAAGTCAAGACCAATTGGGTTGGGCTGACTAGACACCATGTTTAGTGAGTGGACTTGACCATTGTACACAGTTGAAGCGCAGGTGAGCATTGTTCCGTGACTTCAAGTGGGGGATTGTTGGGTATGAAGCCAGGATCAATTGGGTTGGGCTGACTAGACACATGTTTAATGAGTGGGCTTAATCATTGTGGCTCTTTTATTATCTCTATTTAAATAGATCATTGTACTTGTAACTGGTGTGCAACAGGATATAATGTAAACCTAATAGTTGCCCATGTGGATGTAGGTTGCAGTTGACGACCGAACCACGTTAAATCTTGTGTCGTTTGTTTTTCTGCAGTTGATTCGTGATTATGTGTGTTGTTTCCGCGTGCGTTTTTCCCATCAAGTGGTATCAGAGCTTTGGTTCGTTTACACACTAGAGATCCGATTAACAGAAATTAATCGACGAGATGTGAAAATTGCGGCTACAGTAGCGTCCCAAAGTTAGTGTTTCGCAGAGGCGGCAACAACATCCCAAAGCTAGGGTTTTGCAGGGGCTGCAACAGTGTTTTAAGGCTTAGGGTTTCCCAGATCTGCTTCTCAACAGCGGTGACCAGCGACGGTGGTGGTGCGGAGCGCTAGTGCAGTGGGGACTGGGACCAGGTCTGTTGGTGAGTGATTTTGGGTGGTGCAATTTTTGTGATATTGATTTATAAAAAAAAAAGGATTGCCAAGATCTGAAATTAGTTGTACCGAGTATCTCGACTAGTCATTTGAGATGGCAGAAGACGGGAAGTTCCGAATTAAAAATTCGATGGTACAAATTTCAGTTGTTAGAAAATGCAAATTGAGGATTTGCGAGTTCAGTTGTGGTTTTCGTGGGGGCAAGCTTAAGAGAGAGTAGGGGCGATAACGACTCTTATCTGTGAGTGATGTGTGGCGTGCTCTCGCTCTTGTATTGGTGAATCTATCTTTGTTGCCTTCCCTCCCTGTGGTCGGTCTATCTTTCTCTTTCTTGTCGACTCTATCTCGATTCGACACCCGATCCGTTTATTCTTCAGCCCCTATGTTACGCGACCGTAATCTTTTTTTTACGTTCCACCGCTGTTACGCCAAAAAGAAAAGGTTCCACACGAGCTCCCGTTCTGCGGCGTGGTGGCAGGACCGATAGGAGATTGGCTCCGGGTGTAGATAGGTTCAAATCCGCAAGAGTCATGCAAATACATAGGTTACTGAGCACATCAATATGATCTTAGCCAGACTTATGTCAGTGGGCATTAAGTTCGATGATGAAATTCAAGCTTTACTATTGCTATTGTCTTTGCCTGATAGTTGGTCCGGAACGGGTACTACAGTTACCAGTTCAGCGGGATCCGATGGATTCACTTTTGAGAAGATTCGTGATCTCATTCTTTGGCGAGGATGTCCGAAGAAGGAGTTTTAGGGAATTATCTAGTGAATCGCTATATGTCATAAGAGGTAAGAGAAATATCAGAGATAGTGGGAGCAAGAACAAAAGAAGGAGTCATTCAAAGACTCGGGATTGCTCAAGTGTAACATGTTGAAACTGCAAGGAGGTGGGGGCATTTCAGGAATCAATGCCCAAATGATAAATAAGTCAACATTGCAGGAGACTTCGCGGACGAAGACCTTTTAGTCTGTTGCGCGGATAACAGTGTGGATTCCTGGGTCATGGATTCTGAAGCATTGCAAAATCTAGTTATTGGAGACTTTGGAAAGGTAAGACTAGTGAACAACAGAACTCTTGATGTTACGGGCATGGGTAACATAGTGTTGAAGACACCAATTGGTTTTTGGACTTTGAAGGATGTCAGAGTTGTTCCAAGCTTGAGGAAAAGTTTGATTTCTGTTAAGCAGTTGGACGAACAGGGACATGAAGTGAAGTTCGGAAATCAGCAGCGAAAGGTCGTCAAGGGAAATCTTGTCATGGCCTGCGAAAGTAAGAGAGGTTCGTTGTATATAGTCAGATTACCGTGTCTGAGGGAGTGACCATCCCAGTTCAAAAGATAAACAAAGTCCGGTTCACAGAATCTCGTGGGCAAAAGAGGGTTGTCTTTACAAGAGAGAAACCCAGAGCCACAGGTCAGATTTAGGATGAACGAGCATGGAAAGGTTCAGGTAGACCAGTTAGAGGTACTTGTGGCAGTGGGAGCACGGGTTGTGCTTCAGCTAAAGTTCCTAGACGACAATGGGTTGGGAGAACCAGTATTCCAACAGTTGAAACTTCTCCAAAAAAATTCTTGTTGAATATGGAAAGTGTTTGTTCTCAGGTTGTTCTAGGATCCGAAAGTTCCTATAAGTGGGAGTCGGTAGGAACAAAGAACGGGTCAGTGATTGACGTGTTGAAACTCAGGTTGTTCCAGGATCCGACAGTTCCTGTAAGTGGGAGTCGGTAGGAACAGAGAACGAGTCTGTGACTGACGTGTTGAAACTCAGAAATTTTTTAACGAAGTCTTCAAAATGATTAAGAAGGCTGGTGGCAACTAGAGGTAGAACAGTGAGTTCCGTCGACAAATTACAGAAGTACGTACACAGTTGAAGCGCAGGTGAACATTGTTCCGTGACTTCAAGTGGGAGATTGTTGAGTATGAAGTCAAGACCAATTAGGTTGGGCTGACTAGACACCATGTTTAGTGAGTGGACTTGACCATTGTACACAGTTGAAGCGCAGGTGAGCATTGTTCCGTGACTTCAAGTGGGTTATTGTTGGGTATGAAGCCAGGACCAATTGGGTTGGGTTGACTAGACACATGTTTAGTGAGTGGGCTTAATCATTGTGGCTCTTTTATTATCTCTATTTAAATAAATCATTGTACTTGTAATTGGTGTGCAACAGGATATAATGTAAACCTAATAGTTGCCCGTGTGGATGTAGGTTGCAGTTGGCGACCGAACCATGTTAAATCTTGTGTCGTTTATTTTTCTGCAGTTGATTCGTGATTATGTGTGTTTTTTTCGCGTGCGTTTTTCCCATCAGGTTCTCCCAAAATCCAGATATTACACCATCCCCATATACAAATCTTGGAGGGAGACATTTAGCTTCTACAGCCAATAACTTAGAGGAGGAGGTCTTCTCAGCTAGTGATCGCCCTTAGATTCAGCCTATTGGAGGAGGGTAAGAATATAAATTTACTATTATTGTCTTATAATTTTGACTAACTTTGTTTTCGTATTTAGGTTTTATTCATAAAAAAATGCATCAAAGATCATCACTGCCACCATTAAGCAACAATTTGGTGAGCCATGGCTAACATGGGGAGCAATCGCAAAGGTTGATCGAAATTTATTTTTTCAACGTTTTAAAGTACTTGTTTTTTATTCCCTTTAAAAATGCTTATATTTTATAATTTGGATTGATGATTCTTATTGTTTTGCAGAGGAAGATCACATGAAGGGTTTATGATGAGGAAAAAGTTAAGAAAAATTTCCATATGAAGGCTTCTCACACCCTTTCCCAAATGTTTAAAGTGGCTCGCCAAGAAGGTAAACGACCAAAATGGATTGACAATAGTGTTTGGGACAACCTTCTGGAAAAGTAAAACATACTTGTGTATCGATAAAAATGTATCAACTAAAAAGAACCGTTTATCCGAAAAAGGTGGATGTTTGCACATCGGAGGATCCATTAGCGTGCATGAACACGTGATTCGTTTGGTATGACTTCCCTATACAATTTTGTATTAATCTATGATTAATTATTACCTCCTTAATTTATAAAATGTTTTGTTTATAAACAGAGGATTTTGGCTGCTCGGTCCATGTTGATGAAGTGTTTCAACAAACACATGTTAGTTTTTTTCAACTTTTTTGTTATGTACATTAATTACTATTATAACAAATATTTTTCATTTAATAGGAAATAGATTCTCTCGAGCATTATCTGAGTCACAATTTGCGTCTACCTCGGTATCTACTCCATTAAATCTTGTTGAGGAGGAAAGCTTAAGAAACATTTGTTAGTTACAAGCTGTAGATGGAAGGTACAAGGGACAAGTGTACGGGGTTTCACATGTCCTTACCTCAATGGAGAGAATTTTACTCCAAGGCATGCCACTTGTCAGTCTCCCAATAGAGAGTATTTGCACCAATAAGGGGGTGACACTTTCACACTCTCATTTGAGAGGTTTTGGGAGACTTTTTCCTATAAATAGGAGTTCTCTTGTATATGTTTTTCAACTTTGATTTGAGTAATGAAATGTTGTCCAATTTGTGAGACACTTCTACTTGTTCAAAATTCTCTTTAGAGATTTCTTCTTTCTAGACAAATTTCTAAACTCCTGCTAGTAGTGTTGATCCAACCTTACTTTAGAAACTAAGAGTTGGCCTAACCTCACTTAGATTCACCATCATATTTCATCTTTTTTTAAATTTCTACAATTCTTCAAATTTTCGTTATCCACCATCTTTCTTTGAAGAAATTCAAATAAAAACAATGAAGAAGAAGATTTACAAATGAAGATGCAAATTAGGATTGCATCAAAAAGCTTTTAACATCATATATCTAATTGTTTCCTTTATGAATTACAATAATTATCTTTTATTTTCAAAAATTTGTGCTTGCCATAGAGACCAACTAGAAACCTATAACGTATGAAAAAGTCAGTCATTTTCCTCATTTGAGAGAAGTTGGTGATGAGTTTAAAGCTCTTGAAAATAATAACATATGGACATTACAAGAAATTACTGATCTACCAACAAAATATTATTGACGGATTTGTGTTTGTTAGTAAATTTTTATTATTGACAGAATTATCGACAGCTTTGTATCTGTCGATAATTACCGACAAATTTTACCTATAGATCTGAAATTTTTTTAAAAAATAGCACGAATCAATATCTATCGATTATTGAACACGAAAAATTATTCACTAATAAATTTCAAAATATAATAATAATAATAATTACAATAAAATTTAAAATAATATTAATAATAATAATAATATTATTATTATTATTAATATTAATAATAATAATATTATTATTATTATTAATATTAATAATAATAATAATTATTATTATTATTATTAACACTATCGGAAACACAGGCACTTCGCCTGTGCATCCGCATTTTTTTTATTATTACTATATTGTATATTATTATGTGTATTCATATCTTTTAAATATCAAATATCACTAAGTAAAAATAAGATAAAAACATTTTCTCTCATTATGAGTTTCAACCTACTATTTTAATAAATATATTAAACAAATTTAAATCTATAAGACAATAAACATAACCAATTTTGATTTGTTGTTACTAACATAAAACTAAAAAACAGAAATATAATAATGAAAAGAAAAAAAAAAGAAGAAGAATAAGATGAGAAACTCCGTAACAAACCTTAAGAAAATATTTATTTTTTAATTATTTTTCTTCTCTCTGCAAGAATGTCGTATTCAAAAACGCATTCATCCTCTCCGTAGATGTCCACATTAACAATTATGTCAATATAACTTTGTACCTTAAAGCAATTACGTCATCATTATGGTGAATCACTAATTTTGATTTGTTGTTACTAACATAAAACTAAAAAAGAGAAATATAACAATGAAAAGAAAAGAAGAAAAATAATAAGATGAGAAACTCCATAACAAACCTTAAGAAAATATTTATTTTCTAACCCCTTTCCTCTCTCGATGCTCACATAAAAAATGGTGTCAAGATAACTCTGTACCTGTGCAATCTGAATGCTTTGTATTCCGCCTTCGGTGTACGAAAAGGAAAAACAGAGTAAAATAAAAATAAAAATGAGTAACATGTGGGATCTCCAACATACCCCTCACGCCGAGACTGGCAACTCGTGCGTGGGACTATATATTATGGGTGGTCCGATAGCGGCCCGATAGCGGGTAGCACGATAGGCCCAACAAATACTCGCTAGGATAGGCTCGAAATGACTCTGATACCATATTACGAAGTGGACTTTAAGCCTAACTCAACCTCATAAAACCGGCTCATAGGGTTGAGGTTTGCACTCACTTATATATAATGAAAGATTTTAATCTCTAATCGATGTGGAATCTCCAACAGAAAGCTCACTTACAAAGACTAACGTGGGATGCATGCTCTTCTTCTTACTCTTATCTTGAAGAATGAATCTTTTTATCTAATGGAAGTGATATGAACAAAAGAGATAAAGTGAGAAAGAGGGAGGAGAGAAAAACGATAATAAAATTCCAAATATAAATTCAAATTGAAAAGAAACTGTGAGTGAAAATGGAAGAAATAAAGATATATTTCAAAAAACTAAATTCAAAACTACTGTTTTACGTTAAAAAACTTCATTCTGATAACTGTTTTAATATTTACAAAATTATAAAATAACTAAAAATAAAAATTAAAAATAGTTATAAAGTACAAATATATATAAAAACAGTTATGGGGGAATATATAGATATAGATAGGTATAGATAATAAGTATAATAAAAATAATGAAAGTTAATATATTGGTTTCAACTTTCTCATAATAAATTTATTAATGGCTTTACGGAGTGAACAAGTTATTATATAGGCTTAAACATACTAAATGACAATGGTATACAAATTAACTACAAATTTATAAATTTTATTTATAATAAAAATAATTTTAGATATTAATTATAACTTTTTTAATCTTTAAAATAATATTTAATATAATAATAAATTATTGTTTGTCTCTAATATTGATTTTGACATCCTAGATTGTTGATGAAGAAGTTGTCATGAGAATTATGTTATTTGAAACAAACTTCGCAAAAAGGTCTCTTTCATGCTTCAAATAGTGAAGCTCAGCACAAAGGTTGTAGTCAAGATTGGACAGGGCACTCATACTGAAATGGCTGTTACTGTTACTGGTTATATTATGTACTTTGAAAATTCATCTATATTTTTGGAAATTCAACTATATCTTAGTGGTTTATGAAGTTCTGCTGGATCTGAATATTGAGTCTGGGCAATTTGAGTGTAAGGTAAAGCGAAAAGAAGAAGAAGAAACCCTTCTGTTTGTGCGTGGGTTGCTGTGTCATCATTCATTGACATCATTATTTGTCTCCCATGACGACATTGGTGTATTGGGTGAGGATGACAATTCAAGTGGGACTGATAGTGATAAGTCGTCCTTTTGCTTCCCTCCGAGCATGAAAGATTGATTCTTTCAGGTGTAGACTTTGAAACAGCACTTCAAGTGTCTGTTATGGACTTAGAATGGTTAAAGTGAAAGATTCCAAATGAAAAATGTTTGTACAAAATGAGGCACGAGACAATGGAGGGAAGCTTAAGACATACGAATTTAAGCGAAAGAGAGTGAGAAAGTCGTTGAAGGTTTCAAGGCAGACAAGTATTGAGAGTCTGGAGGAGGTTTGTGAAGAGAAGTTGTAGTATAAAAGAAAGAAATATTTGACATGAGAGTAATTTAGAAAAACAACTTAACTATATTGAAGCTTCTTTATTATATCACACGGTAGTGCAGCGAAACCTATACGAGACAATAATGAAAAACTTAAGTAGGTTGTATATGTTGTACACGTCGACGTGATTTTATTGTATTCATAGTTGATGTATAAGTGTACATCCAGAATGATAGGGTCTAGTTGTTTGGGTCTACGGCGGCGCTGTGCAAAACAATGGTCTCCATGGTCAAGCCAGGGCCAAACCCATATAAAACACCCCACTTTAGTCCTTCACCAGTACTGGATTTCCCTTTCTCCAAGGACCAACTTCTCATCTCATCCAGTATGAACAGCACACATGCACTAGACATGTTCCCATACTCTTTCAGAACTTGTTTGGTTGCTCTCAATTTATCAGGGTTCAACCCAAGCGTTGCTTCTATCTGCTTCAAGATTGCAGGGCCACCAGGGTGGGCAACCCAAAACAACGAGTTCCAGTCACTGATCCCAAGTGGGTGGAAGGCTTCTTCGAGGCTTTTCTCTATGTTCTCTCCAATCAACTGAGGAACGTTATCCTTAAGATGGAAGGTTAGCCCCACCTCACGCAAGTGTCCTTCAATTGCCCCCTCAGAGTTGGGTAGAATTGTCTCAGATGCTGACACAAGGTGAAACAGTGGTCGTTCGATGGATGTGTCAGGATCAGATCCAACGATCACGGAAGAAGCTCCATCTCCAAAGAGGGCTTGTCCCACCAACGAGTCCAAGTGTGTTTCACAGGGTCCACGAAAGGTGACAACTGTGATCTCAGAACACACCACGAGAATACGTGCTCCAACATTATTCTCAGCAAGGTCTTTAGCGAGACGAAGAACGGTGCCACCAGCATAACAACCTTGATGGTATAACATGAACCTTTTGGTGGATGGTTTAAGGCCCAAGAGCCTGAGAAGTTGGTAATCAGCACCAGGCATGTCTACACCCGAGGTGGAGCAAAATATGAGATGAGTAATATCTGATCTTGGTCTGCCCCATTCCTTTAAGGCTTTGGATGCTGCCTTCTCACCAAGCTTAGGAACCTCCTCAACTAATATGTCTTGGCGTACATCCAAGGATGGTTCCTCGTAAGCACCTATGTTGGGGTTTTCTTTCAGCATTTCTTCAGTGAGATGTATGTAGCGTTTCTCTATCATCGACTTCTCACCTGTTGTTCACACAAAAAGCCACATTGAATCAGTGAGATATATATATATATATATATATATGTGATGCATGAATTTGTAGATAATAGTGTTGATCTTACATATGCGCTTTAACTTGGCCTTGAGTTGAGTCATGTGATCGCTCTTGGTGACTCGAAAGTAGTAATCGGTGAAGTCAGATTGGTAAATGCAGTTGGATGGAGTTGCAGTGCCAATGGCCAGAATGGTGGCTGGACCACGAGCTCTTTGTTTCTCTCGGATTTCCTCCAAATGTGCCATTTTGGTTCCAGAAGGTTGTTGACCTAAAATATTTAAGCAAGCAAATCAATTGCACTGTATGAGATGATTTGAGAAAATCCCCTTTGCATCTATTTATAGTTGGATTCTCATCTCATAACCTATTCTCACTAATCTAATATATCCACGTATCTGCAATAAGGTTTGGTGCCCGACACGTGCTTCAGCTGCAGGGTTCTCTACATATATAATTAACCATCTACTATCGAGAGCAAGAAGAAAAATCTACCAAAAAATATGCAGTCCATTGCACTTCATGTATGCCATTGGTTTATACCAAATTTTTATATACGTCTTTTCATTTTTCTATCCATTGCATATTTGTTTCACCCCAAAAAAATGTCACATGTATTCATGCTATTTCTATTAATTAATTAATTCTAGATTTCACAGAATTTCGACTTAACTCAAGTAGATCCTATCATCATACTAATGAGAAATATTAAATATTAAAATATGATACATTGATAACTCATACTATTATGTTAAATACTAATGAGAAATATTAAATATTTATACTATTATATTATAATTTTTAATATTATTATTTTAATATTTTCCATATCAATTAATTTCAAATTTATCTTTTATTATATATTTCTAAATCCACGTTAATAGTTGTAAACAATTCTGAGGAAACTATCATTTTCCTATTAAAATACTAATATTAGTTAACAAAAGTAGAAGATATTCATCTCATGGTTATAGAAGGATTTTATAAATAATTAAAAATAAATAAATACATAAGACAGTATAATAAATCTAAATGGAAATCATACCCGTTTAATGAGGTAATAGAGACCTTAATAAATAAATAAATATAGTTGGCTATAAATAAAATTGTTAGAATCAGCAGAAGACAGAGAATTATAAATATTTAAGTGTAAGGATCATCGCTTAATAATAATAATAATAATAATAATGATAATAATAATAATAATATTTCTTTCCTCGTCTTGAAATTATTAGTTTGGAGTGCCTCAATTTCACACAACTATCATACTTAGTCGATCATGTAAGTAACATAACATCAGCAATATTGTATGTGTATACAGACTTTTATTTTATCCTTTTCTTGCTATTCTTTCGAGAATAAAATAAAAAACATTATATATACTCTATTTCTTTTTTATTCAGCATAAAAAAATTCTACTGTAGTTTATATTTATTTTCAAACAAGTGTGACAAAATGCATATAAAAATGGGATGTAAAACTGAATTAGAACGTCAGTTGTATATATGATTTTTTTAAAAAGTAGTATTTTACAACTAAAACAACATTTAACAACTATATATATATATATAT
>Ga0123341_1004875_pt1 | contig 11867 bp, 11 predicted proteins | sample Turbeapinknodule_FD_89959 | JGI IMG/M metagenome (GOLD analysis project Ga0123341, IMG submission 89959) | Root nodule microbial communities of legume samples collected from Mexico - Turtle bean Mexico pink nodule | ecosystem: Host-associated > Plants > Roots > Nodule | place: Mexico: Nepantla... | reverse complement strand
ATATTTTATAACTAAATTCTCTAAAATTTTGAAAGTGTAACTTTACATTACAAATAAGTTTTCTAAAGTTTCAAAAATTTATTTTAAAAACTCAGCAAAATAACCTTGGATAATAAGTATTTCAATAGTATTTGCATATTTTTTATGATTGATGGTAGTTGGTTTATATAATTTCTAGTTTTTTTACTAGTTCATAATTCAAAAAACCTGACTTATTTTGTTTTAGCTTTTTATGTACATATATTTAATGTGCAATGTTAGTTTTAGTTATAATTATTTATATTTAATTCTCATAATTTTTAAATATTTTAAATTAAGGCCTTTATTTTAAAATGCATCTAATAATTAATTGAATGTGAAAGTGAGAAGTAATAAAATTATTTTCTCCTCGCAATATGTTCTTACAATTTTTACTCAAGAACACACATGACTTTGAAGCCCACATCTCACAAATAATGCAATTATTTAGGATATATAAAATAGTGATAAACACTGGTTGTTGCCGAGTTAGGTAACAATGGCTTGTGACCTAAGTTGTGACAGTAAGATGATGGAAGAAGCAATATTGGAGCAAAAAGAAGATAGTGTCTTATTTAGTGTTTTTTCCCTTAGATAATAAACATAAGTGTGGTTGAATTATGATTCCTTGCTAGGACTGTCGTTCAGAGAATCGTTATAGATGATGAAAAATGGGGTTGAAGGTTACTTTTAACGATATTTTTTAATATCCATAAAGTATTTTATCTACTTGTACATAAAAAAATACCATACACGTGAAGAAATGTTTAATAATTGTGAAATTGTAATTTTGTTATTTTTTATTTTTGAATAAATTAAAAATCCATAACTCTAAGATGAAGTTGAAACATTATAATTATAAAATTATTTTTTTCTTACTTTAAAAATTGTGTAATATGTTTTTGGGACCTTTTCAACCATGAGTCCAAAAGGGTAACCATATAATATACGCTCATTGAAACACATAAATCACGTTGATCTAAAAAAAACACAATTCTTCTAACTCTGTGTTTTAAAAAACTTCTAACTTTTTCGTAAAAGAAGAAACCTTTAAATCTAGTTATTCATGCATGAGAAATGTTTAAACAAAAAGAGGAGAATAAATTAAGCAGGAATCGCATATGAGAAGTGGTGGAATTGATTCAAAGTGGCCCAAATTCAAGAAAGAGATGAGAATTCAATTCAGAATCCGGATTATACGCATACATTATAAAGTTGTGCACATAATTCCCACTTAATAAATGCAATCTAAATACTTTTTTTACATTGCAACTTACTTCCTTTTCATACTGTATTAAGAAAAAAATAATTTTAAATCTATAAGATATATAATAAAACATCTAAATATCTTTCTTTCTAATCAATGTGAATCTCCAAACACCGTGTTTAACAAAGTTGTTCATATGCCATTGCATGTGATATGACTGCTCCCACCAAAAAAGTTGGTAGCAATTGCTGGCTCTGATTTGGCACCTTTTTATGTATGCACTGCAACTTTGTGCCAAAATTATTGTTCTGTTCTTAAGGATTTTGAGGCTCAAAGTATACACATCTTTTCACACTAAATTCCATATGCACACTGTTTCCAGTTACCTAGCATGTTCTCTGGCAGAGCAAACTAAACTATATAATCCAAGTAATTAAATTCCACTATATTCCTTTTTCATACCCAAAAGGTTTAGTTACTATCCTACTTCTCTAACAAAATCAGTTTACTACCTTTTAAAAAAAAAAATTATTTTCATCTAAAAAAAAGTATAGAAATAAAGTTCTTAAATCTAATGGAAAAATATGTTGTTCATGCAAAATGTTTTGATAATTTTCATCTTTAGTATAGTAGTAAAAAATGACCGATCTTCATATAACTTTTGTTTTTAGTTTTAATTAGTCCCGTTTAGGTGAATATTAAACTGACGATGTTTATTAGTTTATTACCTTTTAAATTTTATACCAGATTTTGGTTAATCGATGGTTTAATGTATTTTTTTCATTAACGTTGAAGTTAGTAATATGTGTCTCTAGTGCAGTGTTGTTCTCGCATTGTTTGATTGGTTATAACATATATTAATTTGTGGGATATATATTTTAGGTAGCTCCTTAACAATTAGATGATTTTTTTCAGGTTCGTGAGGATGGCTTTGTGCCAGTTAAAAGGTTGAGAGAAAAAAAAAAAAATTGGGAGAGAAAATTTGGCAGGGGCTGTAAGTAACACTTGTGATGTTTCTACACCTTACGTGAATGCATATTAATGAAAAATATTATGGTTGGGTTAAATAATGTAAAAATCAATTGCATGGGCCCATTACTGTAAATAAAGGAGATAAATTCATGACATATCTTCAGTTTTGCTCTAAAGATTAACAAATCCTAATTTTTAAAATTTTTCGTGGGATATGGAAGGCTATACCCAAAGTTTCTACAAATTTGAATTTCAATTTGTTCCAATTTGTTACTGTCGGTTGATCCGATTGCCTTCGTACTTCTAACGACGATCACACGTCCAATTCTCTCTGTCTTGGTTTGTGCTTTCCTTCGATCAAACACTTTGTACCTGCAAAGACAAAGGGGCACCCTAGCGGTCGTTTGCACTCCGACGCTAAAGTCAATACTGAGGCAAAGAAACAGAAAATGTGTATCTTAATTTTCGTCTCTAGAACTCCATGTAAAACTGCATACCTTGTGAGGTTTCTTACTACCCTTTATATAGTCTAGGGTTTTCGCTGTTTTCGCTACCCGCATTTAGGGTTTCTGAGGGTATGCCTTAGCGCCGCTATCACCTAATCTTAGGGCAATCTAGCGCATAAGGCTCCCTTACTGGAGTGCAACCTCTGACGGAATGGCCACCTGGGTACCAACTTGTGCACCTAATCTCTGGGGCCATCCGTCCTGGGGGTGCCCTAGTTGTTCACGTGTCATGCATGCAGCCTACCCCTGGAATGCAGCCCTAATGGGCCTTAGCGCTTCCAGAGGTTCTTTACTTGTGTCGCGTCTGAATGCGCTATTCACACCACACGCATGGACCCCTCGTGATCTAGGCTTCCCCTTACTGATAACTGGTGTGTTTTCTAGGATCCACCTCTCGTGGTCCAGCTCTGCTGTTTGAGTCACTGATGCCCGATGTCACATCTCCCCCACTCTGTTGTCGAGGACCCTGGCGCTAAGGCCACTCATCGACGTCTGACCACTCATCGGCACCCTGGCGCGTGCCGCTTGCGAGACACTGACCCATGTCGCTTGTGGGACCCAACTTACGTGACCCACCTTCACTAGTAGTCAACGGTGTCCGAGGACTGGTCGGTACACAAGCCCCCCAGTCTCGAGCTGTTAACTTGTTCAGTGAAGAGACTAAGTCATCGCCCTTGGTGACCTACGTGGCACTGTGTGAAGGGACGTGAACAGTGCACTGAAGTGACACTTCTCCGTACCTGTTTAATCTTCGCACACGTGGCTAGATCAATGGCTAGGACTTATCGCCGCTTGTGCTCCTTCGTTTACGTTAACCTTTTCAAAAACGCGCGCTTCGTCACTGTTCCATCACTTCTCTAAAACTCTTTTCGATGCAGGTTCACCTTTCTATCTTCGTTGGACTCTTCAGCCACGAAGTTCTAGAAGCGTGGCGAGTTCTCCTGGATCTCCACGGGAATCATCGCGTTCGACCCATACACCAAGCTGAAGGGTGTTTCTCTAGTGGTGGACTGGGCGTGGTGTGGTAAGCCCACACAATTCTAGGGACCTCCTCTGCCCAAATCCCTTTGGCCTTCTCGAGCCTTCTCTTCAGACCTCTGAGCAGAACTCGGTTGGCAGACTCGACTTGCCCATTTGTCTAGGGTGCTCGACTGATGCGAACACCTGCTTTGTCCCAATTTCTGTACACAGCTTTCTCAGCTGTTGGCTTGCGAACTGGGTGTCGTTGTCACCAAACGTTTCGGTACTCCGAACCGGCAGACTATGTTCTTCCACACGAAGTGCTGAATCTTGTGAGTCGCGATCTGCGCCATTGGCTCAGCCTCTATCCACTTCGTGAAATACTCTATGGCGACCACGAGGTACTTCATTTGCCGTATCGCCAAAGGGAAAGGTCCCAGTATATCAATTCCCCAGGTATGGAATAGCCAGGGGCTGTAAATCGATCTGAGCTCTTCTGGTGGCGCCTTGTGCCAGTCAGCATGTTGCTGACATTGCTTGCACTATTGTGCATACCTCGTGCAGTCTTCCTTTATGGTTGGCTAATAATATCCCGCACGAATGGCCTTCGATGCTAGAGATCGACCACCGATATGACACCGCATATCCCTTCGTGGAGTTCTGCCATTATTCGTGCACACTGCTCACCGCTTACACATACCAAAATAGGGAGGTGAACCCGTGTCTGAACAACTCTCCATCGATGAGGGTGTACTTAGTGAAATTTTTCTTTATTTTCCTGGCCTCTGTGGGTTCCAGCGGGAGTATCCCATCAGCCAGGTAACGCTTGTAGGGCATCATCTAGGTTTCCCCTCCTTCAGCTAGGGAGACCTGCAATGACTCTGCCCCAAGAACTGGGTATGTGCTTACCCTGGGCGTTCTCAACGTCTCCTGAGCCAGCGAACGATGACTCCTCTTCCCTCCTCTCGACGTACTGACCTGATGGACCCCACCAAATTATTTGCAGTAAAGGTTCGAGGTGTCTTCAGGGTTTCCTGTATGACGGTCCTCTGTCTGCCCTCCTTGCCTGAACTGGCAAGCTTAGCTAGCAAGTCAACTCGAGCATTATGCTCTCTAAGGACATGTACAAGCTCGAACACCGCGAACGACCCCTTCAAAACTTGGACATACTCTAGGTAGGCCGCCATCTGAGGGTCTTTGGCCTGGTATTCTCCTGTCACTTGGCATGTAACCAGTAGGGAGTCACTCTTCGCCAGCAGACTCTGCGCACCCATCTCCTTGGCTAACAGTATGCCAGTGATCAAGGCTTCATACTCTACTTGGTTGTTGTTGGCCTTGAAGGCGAACCGTAGGCCCTGCTCGATCAATATCCCATTCGGTCCCTCCAGGATGACGCCAGCTCCACTGCCTTGTTGGTTAGAGGACTCATCTACAGAGAGCACCCACCGGAAGTTGGATTCTTCCTGATGTGCATTTGTCGAGGAGAGCTCTACCACGAAATCAGCGTATACTTGGCCTTTGATAGGGCCTCTGGGCTCGTACTGGACATCGAACTCTGATAGTTCTACTGCCCAACGTACCATTCTTCCCACAACGTTCGGCTTCTATAAGACCTTTGCGGATAGGCAGGTCTGTCATCACCACTACAGTAAAGCTCTGGAAGTAGTGGCGAAGTCTCCTTGTTGAGAACACCACAGCCAGGGCCGCCTTCTTTAGGGCCTGGTATCTTACCTCGAGCCTCTGCAATACTTTGCTCACAAAGTATATTGGCTTCTGCACTAGGTCCTGTTCCTGCACAAGGACCAAATTGATCGCCCATTCTGTAAATGCGAAGTACAAACGAGGCAGAGTACCCAGCTGCGGCTTGCACAACACTGGGGGACTAGCCAAGTACTCCTTCAGCTTGAGGAACGCCTATTCGCACTCTTTTGTCTAGATGAACCTATTGTTCCTCGTCAGGCACTAGAAATAAGGGTAACCCTTGTCCCCTCTCGCTGATACGAAATCTAGACAGAGCGGTTATCCGCCCTATCAACTGCTGCACCTCCTTCACTGAGATCGGGCTCCTCATTGCGAGGATTGCAACACACTTCTCGGGGTTTAGCTTCAGTATACTTAGTTATCATAGTAAATAGCTCTTCTAAATCAGTGACATGTTGATCCTTCACTTGTGAGGTCACCACCATATCATCCACATAGGCCTGCACATTTCGCCCTATCATGGGTGCGAGCACTCTGTCCATCAGCCTCTAGTAGGTGACACCTGCATTTTTCAGCCCAAAGGGCATCACTATGTAACAATAGCAAGACAGTTTTGTCATGAACGTCGTCTTGCATTCGTCCCTGGGATGCATCTTGATCTGGTTATACCCAGAAAAGGCATCCAGGAAGTTGAGCAACCTGCAACCCGAGGCGCTATCTACCAAAGCATCAATGATTGGTAGGGGATAGGAGTCCTTCGGGCTAGCCTTGTTGAGGTCCGTGAAGTCTACGCACATCCTGCACTTCCCGCTGGCCTTCTTCACCAAGACCACGTTTGCCAGCCACTCTGGGTACTAAATTTCCCTGATGTGGCCGACGCTCAGCAACTTCTGTGTCCCTTCTTTGATGACATGCCGCCTCTCCTCGTTAAACTTTCTCCTCCTTTGGTAGACGGGCCTGACCTAGGGATCCATTGTGAGGTGATGGCATAGGAAGTCAGGGTCTATGCCAGGCATGTCCGAGGCGGACCATGCGAAGGCATCCAGGTGTCGTGCTATGACCTCGGCAATCTGGTCCTGCGTCGCTTGGCCTAGAGATTTGCCAAGCTTGAAAATTCTTTCGGGCGATCTCTGCACAGGCGTCCCCTTCTTCACTTGGAGACCGGGTGGTGACTGTGAACACCCCTCTCTTTGTTTTGAGGCTATTCTCATAACATCTCTTAGCCTTCTTCTGGTCTGACTTGATGGTGATCACTGTTCCTCCTAAGTCAAGCAGCTTCATCTTCATGTGCCTAGTTGATGCCATCGCCCTGAACCTGTTCAATGCAGGTCTGCCCAACAATATGTTGTAAGCTGAGGGAGCGTTAACAACAAGGTACCTGATGTTCTCTGTGCAGAAGGCAACACCATCTGTGAAGGTGGTTCTCAGCTCTAGGTGCCCACACACTTCCACTCGGTCTCCCGTAAACCCATACAAACAGTCGGTGTAAGGCCTCAGTTGATCAGGAGACAACTGCAACTTGTTGAAAGTCGACCAGAACATCACGTCTGTCGAGCTTCCCTGGTCCACCAGGACACGGTGCACCTTCCTCCCTGCGGACACTACCGAGATCCCCATTGGGTCATTGTCGTAGGGGACGACATCTCGAAGGTCGGCCTTGGTGAAGACGAGGTCGACGTCAAGGGCTTAGTCTGCCTTTTTCGCCTCTACCGTCATCACCGCTCGTGCATACTTCTTCCGCTGGGAGGTAGTGCATCCTCCGCCTGAGAAACCTCCCGAAATGGTGTGAATTTGACCATGAACGGGCATCTCGTGCCCCTGATCACCTCCTGACGCTACCAATGTTTGGGCTCCCTGTGACTCTAGCAAGTAGTCCTTCAGGAAGCCATTCTTCACCATTTTGTCCAACTGGTGTCTGAGTGCCAAACAGTTGCGTATGGGATGGCCATACGCTTGGTGGAACTCGCACGCACCAGGCGTTCTTGTTAGGCCCCAACCTGTTGTCAGTCTTTGTGGGCATCTTGAGTCTCTTCGCTATGTTGGGGAAAGCGATGAAATCCTTCAATTCCACTCGACTCAACATGGAAACTAGCCGACTTGGTTTAACATGGTTCTCGACTGACTCGACCTGGGCCTGAACCTACTCAGCTCGACCTGGATCTAGGTCGACTTGGCTTTACATCAGCCTGGTGCCTACTCAACCTTGGCTCAGAGCAACACAATTGGACATGGGTCCGAGCATACTCAATTAGACATGGCCACGGGCCGTCTCGACTCAAATGGGTTTGGGCCAATTCAGCTTAACATGGGCTTGAGCCCACTCGGGTCAACATGGTCCTGAGCCGACTTGGATCAACATGGGCTCGGGCCGACTCAGATCAACATGGTCCCAAGTCGACTCGGATCGACATAGGCCTAGCTCGACTCGTCTCAACATATGCCTGGATGACTCGACTTGGCTCGACATAGGTGTCGGTCGACTCTGCTTGACACTAGCCCGAATCGACATGATCCCGGATACACTTAGTTCGACAAGGATGCGGGTCCACTCAGATCGAGATGGGCCTGGGCAAACTTGGCTAGGCATCGCCTAGGGCTGACATGGACTAACATGGGCCTAGGACGACTCGACTCAACATAGGCTTGGGGTGACTCAGCTCGACATGGGCCCGAATCGACTTGGCTCGACATCAGCTCAGGCCGACTCAACTCGGCATGGGCCCGGGTCGATTGGCTCGACATGGGCCCGGTGCTGACTTGACCTTGTCTGGGTGCCAACTCGACATGGGCTCTAACCCACTCCACTCGACTTGGGCACAGGTTGAATTGGCTCGACTTTGGCATGGTCCGACTTGACTCGACTTTGGCTTGGGCCAACTAGTCTCGACTTGGGCCCGGACCATCTCGGCTCGACTTTGGCTCGAACTGACTCGACTCGATTTGGGCTCTGACCGACTCAGTTCGACATGGGCTTGGATCGACTTAGGTCAATCCGGACCTGGATTGACTATGCTCAACTTGGGTCAGGGCCAAGTCAAAATTAACCCAAAATCCATTTTGGACAATTCAAAATTGTATCCAATCTATATCTAATCCATATTCAATTAAATGAATTGGACTTAAAATCCAACAATATGGATTTGGATTTAAGATAAATCCATTTAAATGGATTAAAAGTAATATGGATTTGGATAATTATGAATTGAATTTGACAATTTGGATTTTTTACCAACCCTTAATGTTAAGAATTATGAGAAAGGTGAAAATATGAAGGCTTCCTACTAATATGGGCTAAAACATGGTGATTTGAGGACCAATGATTTGAGACTAAATTTGGAAATCAAGAAAATGATGAAGTAATTGAAAAGGAAATGACATTATAGACTAGGATGTTGAAATATATGTAGAATGAATTATTGAGATTCCAAAGTCTTATTTTGATAGTTGGTGTTGAATAAAGGATTGATCATAATTGATTATGTTTTAAGACAAATAGTTCGCTCTATGTGGAACATGTTGAAGTGACTTAGAAGAATCCTGATAGCATAGAGGAACAACATAGAATTGAGGATTAAAGTGTGGATGTGATTCAAGAATTTGCACACGAGGAAGGACAAAGAGGACAAAAAAATTGAAGTTATGATGGATCAACATTATACTAAGGAGAATGTGGTAATCCTTGGAAGGTTGATAGGATCTTGATCAACATTATACTTAAGAACCATGGAAGAACAAAAGAAGTTGGCAGAAGCATGAAAAAACAATGGGTTTCAATTCATCAACAATATAAAACAAGGTAGAAACAAGAACAAGTAATGAAATGAAAATAGAAAATAGAAAATGGATTAAGGAGAGATTAATGAAGAAAATGTCACCTTTGAAATAGACTTCCAAAGAATAAGTACGAAAGAGGATTTATCACTTTGAAAAATCATTCCAATATAAGAACCAACACAAGAGTAGAACACTCTTAAGACTCTCAAAGATATCTTACAAAAGTGCATTTCATATATTCTTAAAAATGAGTTACAAAGGGGTTGAACTCTCCTTTTATAGAATTATGCCATGACCAAGGAGTGGAAAAGTCACCTTCCATGTGTAGAACAAAGTAAATCCTAAGTGTACACATAAGAATAACTAAACTAATGATTACTTAGGTAACTCATATGTTTACCGCTTATTTAACTCTTAATCTTCCTAACACACAGGTAGTCCCTTACATGGAGTTAGTTGCAAGAGATTATGTGGTGCCTACAATTAAGGAAGAAATGCATGAAGTTAGTTGGAAGTTTCTAAAAACAAGGAGAAGATATGTGAGGAAGTTTCAATCATCACATGCACTTAAAAGTAACATGTGGAAGTTAAAAACTCTTCATGTGTATACTCACTTATCTAAAATTCATCCTATCTACTCTCATATATATTCTCTTAGATTGCATAATAATCCAAAGGAGTCAAGGAATACTCTATAGTATAAGAAATTTACAAATTTAAGTGTTTCTTTATTTCTTCTTCCATTTTTTAAAGTTTTTCTCTTACGATTCTCCCTTGGAATTTGTTCTTAATATCTTTTTCTTTATTTCTTCTAGTCATGCTTCTTGATTTTATTCCTTTATATTCTTTTTTCTCATATTTTCTTAGAAAGTGGACTTTAAGCCTAACTCAACCTTATAAAACCGATTCATAAAGTGAGGTTTGCACCCACTTATATACTATGAAATATCCTTATCTTTAGTCGATGTGGGATCTCCAACACACTCCCTTCACGCTAAGACCCTCCAACTTTGAGTCGATTTTATAAGATTGAGTTAGGCTTAAAGTCCACTTCCTAGTATGGTATTAGAGCCATTTATAGCATATTCTACCGAGAGTTTGTTGGGCTTATCAGGTCATCTGCTATTGGATTGCTATCAGATCACCCATAAATATATAGTCTTATGCACGAGTTGGAGAGTCTCAACTTGAGGAGTGTGTGTTGGAGATTCCACATCGACTAGAGATAAGGACATTTTATAGTATATAAGTTGATGCAAAACCTCACCTTATATGTCGATTTTGTAAGGTTGATTTAGGCTTAAAGTTTATTTTCTTAATATCTTTTGCAAGATCTTCACTATCATAACTTACATCTTCCTTCCCATCTAGTAGGAAATTCGTCCACAAATTTGGAAGTCTTGCATCATATAAGAAAATATGACATACGTTGAGGATATGACTAACACCATATTCTTCAGAGATATCTAACTTATGATTTTTTTTTAAAGATTTAGGAATGGTGATCTCCCTAACCTAAAGTGTGAATTTTGTTTGATTATGAAACCTATACCAAACACAATCTCGAGGTTGAAAGATGACTCTCTTTTTTCCTTTATTTGCGTTCTTCCTTTATTTGGGTCACTTTCATATTTTCCACCTATCTTTAGTTTAACCTTAACATGTAGATATTTTAAAAAATTTGCTCTATCATTTTCATATTTACACATCATTTGCTTTGAAGTAGGAAGGAGTTATCAGATAAGTCAGTTAAAAGTGAGTAAAAAATTGTAAAACAAGTACCCTATTATAAACAAATTCAATGAGATTTGTATTATTTCCATTTTTGTGTTTAATTATACAATTCCATATACTATATATACACATTCATAATTGTGTTATACACTTTCATAACTGTGTTGGACCCATTTCTTAATCCTTGTTGCAATGCAGTAATTCGTAAGTAGTTGTGTCTATGAATTGTATTAAATTGTTTGCCATAATCATCTTCATTTCGTAATTTAGACGAAGGCTCGTTTTTTACTGGCATTGCATTTAAAAAAAATGTTTCTTTTTTAATTTAATCTAACTATTATGACGATCTTGTAGTAATCCATCGTCGCGAAGGGTAAGAACAAAATGACATTTTATTTGTATCCTGGGCCCACTTTTTAACTATTTTGAGAAGCCTCCATGCATTGTATAAGGCAATTGAGGTAAACAAATGAATTCGAATAAACAAAGCCAAGATCTTTTATATCAACTTTTTCTTTTCTTTTCTTATTGCTATCATATCAACTTTCCAATTTGATGTATACGTTTTCAACTTTGCAATGAGAGACAAAAAGAAGATATTTTTGTATTAAATATCTTTTTGAGTTGAGTTAGGATAAAACTGAAAAGGATGGAGTTAACTAACATTATTGGACGTGACGGAAAGATAAGATTTATTGAAAAATTATTTTATTTTATTGTAAATATAATTATTTTATTGATGTTTGAAAATTTAAAATAAGTTCCAAATTTAAGTTATTAACCTAAAGCCTTTTATATGATACCGTTGTATTAAAATTATAGTAAATCATTAATGTATTTACAGTAAAATATTACTTTACCCAATGATTTGGACATAAATGAGTACATATTATAATACGCTAACTAATTCTTTTATAAATATCTTAAATATCAAATCAACTAAGAGATTTAAGCGATTGACATTGTAAATTTTTTTATTATGACCAAGTATATTT
>Ga0123341_1004874_pt1 | contig 11867 bp, 3 predicted proteins | sample Turbeapinknodule_FD_89959 | JGI IMG/M metagenome (GOLD analysis project Ga0123341, IMG submission 89959) | Root nodule microbial communities of legume samples collected from Mexico - Turtle bean Mexico pink nodule | ecosystem: Host-associated > Plants > Roots > Nodule | place: Mexico: Nepantla... | reverse complement strand
GGGTAAAATTGTAATCTTACAAACTTTACTTATTCAAAATAATTTATAATATTCTTACAACTATCACATCACTCACAAATTTCAATAAACTTTCTTCACATATCCACTCTAACGTACCTCAATCCAAACAACCTCAACTTTCTTCACACTTTCACTTCCACTCATCCTCAACTTTCCACTTCCCACATCCTCTAATCCAAACACACCCTTAAAGAGCTCTGTGAACTAAGAGCTTTTTTTGGACTTCTTTTATCATTCAGTTGCAATACTGTTTCTATTTTAAGTAGGAATATTATTATTTAAAAAAAAATACATATACAAGAAAGAAAGAAAACTTGAATAATTCATTTTTTAATTTAAGTTGCTAAATTTTTTAATGATTAATAATACATAAACTCTAGGGCCACGTATTAAATATAATAGTTTTATACCTGAATGACCTGCAAATTTTTAAGTCTAGATAAGAACGAACTAGGAATAGCCTATTAGGCATGCCGGTGTTCAAACCAAAACTCTTGCTGCTATGATCTTGGCTAATAAAACAGAGGAATTGGACTTTGTGAACAAAATTAAAATGACATTAATGGTGTTTTAAATTAGGGATGGGTGTTTCAGGATTGCAGGAAGTGAATTTTTATAATTTGAAAGAAAAATGTGAAAAAATAGATTATTTAAATTAAGTATATAAAGTGGATTTGTGAAAAATATATATATTTTTTTTAAGATTTAAAAGTGTAAGTTTATAAATTTATTTTTATCTATAAAATATTTAAATAATAAATATGTATTTTTTATAAATTTGAATTAAATAAAATTTTATAATTATTTTTTATACTTTTAAATGATTACTTTTAAAAAAATACAAATTATTTTTTAAGTGTTGATTGTTGAGTAGAGAGAGTGTGAGTCTTAAAGGTGCCGATGGTTGTTCTCGGAGTGATGGATTGTGTTGACGGTTGTTTGTGGTGGTTTTTCTAGTATAACTTTATTCACTTTCCAAGAATAGTAGTCTTATCATTATGTGAGATGGTTGTTCTAGGAGTGATGGATTGTATTGACGGTTGTTTGTGGTGGTTTTTCCACTATAACTTTATTCACTTTCCAAGAATAGTAGTCTTATCATTATGTGAAACTTGATGTCTGTGAAGCTCGAATACGGCCAAAATCGAGTCGTTTGCGCTTCTAACACACCGGCGACGCGGATACGCGACGGGTGCGTGCACGACACGGTGTCGGACGCAGCTGTATGGGCTAGATACGGCCTTCTTCTAGGACACGTCGGAGGGACGCGGTTCACTCAGTAAACCCTTATTTCACAAAAAATCTTAACTAAAATCTCAAATAAAACTCTTATTTCACATAAAATCTTAACTAAAATCTCAAATAAAACTCTTATTTCACATAAAATGTTAACTAAAATCTCAAATAAAACTCTTATTTCATAAAATCTTAACTAAAATCACAAATAAAACTTTTATTTCACCGAAAATCTTAACTAAAATCTCAAATAAAATCATAAAATCTTAAACAAATCATTTAAATAAAAATATATATAAAAATCTTAAGAAAATCCATAAATAAAAAAGGAAATAATTTATACATAGTTGTGTCCCGTGTCCTATAGTTTTCTATTTAATCGTATTTCTGTGTCCGTGTTCATGTCATATCCGTACCCGAATTTGTATCTGGGCTTCATAGCTTAATGTAACATCCAATAGTACTGATGCATCACATCCCTTCTACAAATGTTGCCAGCTTCCTAAGAAGTATATCAATTGTTTCCAACATTATAATTGCCCTACATAAATACCATAAAAGCTACATATGTTATAAACAACATGCACTCCACACAACCCCAAAAAACATCACCAGAATTATGTGGTTTTTGGTTGCACCAAAGGTTTTCTTCACCCGATGAGCATCCTAGTACTTGCATTAAAAAAACGCACCACCTTCCACTCCTCTTAGCCATCTCACACAGATAAACAAAGTTAAACCAAATGACATAAATTACATATTTTAATTCCCACATTACAAAAAAAAAAACAGAAAACTACATAAAGTAAGGCAAGTGAAACTTTTATTCCAACCCAATTATTTTGTTATCATGTTAATGCAAATAAAGGGAGATTGGATCCAATCAAAAAAATGAGAAGTTGACTTTCCTTACTTTATGTTTCATCCATGCCCAATACTGAATTTGTGCCATTGTAAGGATTTCCTTTGCGTCCATCTTTGTTTGATTAAAAATGACATTGTTTCTATGTTTCCAAATAAACCAAAGCACTAAGACCCATAACCTTTTCCACAAGCTATTAGCCTCTTTATTAAAAAACAAACAGGGGAACTCTTCAAAATGATTAGTTAAGACACTGTGGTGCATAAAGTTAACCCTTAGCCAATTATCACACATATTTCAGACTGCTTTTGATACATTGCATGTGATAAGAATGTGTGATGTTGATTCCTCTTCCCTCCCACATAAAACGCATAATGTATCCCTAAAAACTACTCCCCTTTTGTGGAGGTTTTGCTTGGTTGCTATCTTATCTCATAGAGCCCTCCACGCATATAATTGAGTTGAATGCATCACCTTTAGCTTCCAAAGATAGATGAATGGTTCAAGTACTGGTACAAATATAACAAGTATGAAAATTGATTTTTCCTTCATAGTTATCCTCACAAAATAAATTTTGTTCAACACAAATTTATTTCACTCACATGTAGTGGTTTTCCTGTGTTTTCTTCTTCCTCTTCCTCAACCTCATAACCTTCAACAAATTTAAGAACCTCTCACATGCACACACACATCACACTTGAAGAAATAAGGGTATCATTAACTTTGAATGGGTGGACATGTACACATCTTCTCATTCACGCTCATCCTCGCATATGAGAGAAGAAAAAAAAATCACTTACTTGTTCGTCTGCACACTCTCCTTCACATCAGTTGATCTAAACATTCAAATTATACGTTCACACATTTGCTTCAAATATCAATACACATATACTTTCTATTTTAATTTTTATTTTAAATAATATAATAAATCATTGTCTAATTTATTACAAGGGGTAGATTATAATTGTCACAAAAAATTATCATAAAATTATAGAATATACTTTCTATCTTAGTTTTATTTGAATTAACATAATAAGTAACATGTTATTTATGATTGTCACTCTTTAATTTATTATGATAAATTATGATAAGTAAATTACCATGATCATCATCATAAAATCATATTTTTGTTGATTTGATTTGGTTCCAATTTATTTTTTCTTTCAAACTAAATCGCATATATATTTTTTACGATTGATTTGAATGTATTTAAAAAAAAATCAAATTACTTTACACCTATTTCAACTCTATTCTAGTCAGATATCATCCACTTGAATAATACCAATACATTCATGACTGGAATCTAGACTTTTATATTAATGTCCATTACTTTTGTTATTAATTTTGACAATATTTTTTATTTATTTAAATGGTTGGATAATTTTTTTTCTAAACTACCGTTATTTAATGCTCAATAATAACTTATGTGAAGTAGATTTTATGAATTGACGTATATTGTAATTACATGCTTACGACGATTTTTTATCATTGATACTAATATTATCTTCTATCAATAATTTATTATCATTATTTTTCTATTGCAAATTCGGAAAACATTCAACCAATTAACTATAATTTTATTTGCTAATCTCGGCTTTAGAGAAATTTTTTGGCCGATATTAATAGAAGAAAAATACTCTAACCAATAAAATTGTAAAAACAATATGGATTAATTTTAGTACAAATAATTATGATCAATATAAAAAAAAGGCTACATATATAAAATAAAGTAGTAGTAAATGTCACTTAATTTTTTTTTCACACACTTTGTAAAAACTAGGTTTAAGAAAATGTAAGAAAAATATTAACACCATATTCTCTTTATAACTCACACATGAGTTATATGAAATATAGTATATAGTATAATTATTTTGGTTTTGATTATTTCCCTCTCTCAGTTCCAAACCCTAATCGCCATCCCCAACCCTTTGACGCCATGGATTTTGTTAAGGTATACACGCTTTCTCTTTATGGGCTCTAACACACCTTCTTCATTCATGTGCACATACAACAATTCATCACTTTCTTTCCACTACGATTCCTCTCTAACTACCTGATTCTGCATGTCATTGCAAATTCACTTGGCTCTCTATTTTTTGTCAAATCCTTGATGCACACAATCATTCTCATTTTTTTGGGTGATCAGAGCACTACACGAGGTTTAGAGATTAAATATGTTAGCGAGGAAATTGTTTGTTTTCAAAACTGAATTCGCACGGATAATGAAGGACTTTTCTCTGTTAGACTGTTATATTTACTTATTCTGTGACTACTAATATATTTCCTGTGATTTTAACTGTTCACTATTCTGATTTGACATTATTTATGTTGTGATTGATTATATTATCATTGAATACTTCGTGGACAACGCAATTGCATAGCTGTATAATCTTTAGTTATTCAATTTGATCCTGCACTATGTATAGTTGGCATATAGCTACACTTAATTTCATTTGCATTATTTCTGCAAACTTCGGTGATATTTGTTTCTTTTGATGTTTTTATTTGATTATTGGGTGTTCTGTACTGTTGTGTTAGTGTTGGAGTTATGCAATTATACTTTTCTGATTAATTGAATCTCTTCTAGGAAAAATTGAACTATTTTTGTATAAAAGAGCTTAAAGATGTGCTCACTAGTTGCACCTTTCAAAGCAGGGGATGATTAAGGTTGTCACAGCAAGCAAGTAAGAGCTACCCAACCAAAGTCAGTTTTGCCTTCTATACTTAAAAAAATCATAGATATGTTTTCTTTCCCAAGAAATTGCTTCAAATATTGTGCCTCCTTCTTCAGGAGGAATGTTCCAAATGAAACCATACTCTCCACACTCTCATTTTGCCACAAATTTCAGGACCCCAATGAGAAAAATTTACACAAGATATGTTTTTCTAATCACACCCACAAATTTGACCGCTTTTTATTCCAAATAAACACTAGTTACACTCAATTTCCTGTCCCATTTGCACCCTTTAGTTTTTCCTATTCAACAAAGGCTCCTTCGAGATCTTACCGAAGGCGAGCCCGAAATAGGTTGTTGAAGTCCTCCAAGCCTACCCTAGACCAAGCCCAATTTCAGTTGGCACTGTCCCAACTTCCTCCAAGGTTCACTACTGAAGAACTCTGCAGTGTGATTTCTCAACAAGATCATCCCCTGGTTTGCTTAGAACTGTTTCACTGGGCATCTCAGCAGCCACGGTTTCGGCATGACGTGTCCACGTACCATGTCACCATAAAGAAGCTTGGTGCTGCAAAGATGTTCCAAGAAATGGATGACATCGTGAACCAACTGCTTGCAGTTCCATTAATTGGTTCAGAGGCATTGTACAACACGGTTATATATTATTTCACCCAGGCGCGGAAGCTGACTAGAGCTGTCAATGTGTTTAAGCACATGAAAAGTGGGAGGAATTTAGTTTCCTGTTATAGGCCTTCTATTAGAACCTATAATATTCTTTTTGCTGCATTTTTGGGTAGAGGAAGCAACTCCTATATAAATCATGTGTATATGGAAACAATTAGGTGTCTGTTTAGGCAAATGGTCAATGATGGGATCAAGCCTGATATTTTTTCATTGAATTCTATGATCAAAGGTTATGTGTTATCTCTTCATGTTAATGATGCATTGAGAATATTTCATCAGATGGGTGTGGTTTATGATTGCCAGCCCAATGCGTTGACATATGATTGCTTGGTTTACGGCTTGTGTGCCCAGGGAAGAACAAATAATGCCAAAGAATTATGTTATGAAATGAAGACCAAGGGTTATGTTCCTGGTAGTAAATCTTATAATTCACTTGTCAACTCTTTGGCACTTGGTGGAGAGATTGAGGAAGCAGTAAATTATCTGTGGGAGATGACTGATAAGCAAAGGTCAGCTGATTTCATTACATATAGGACTGTACTGGATGAGATATGTAGACGTGGAACAATTCAGGAGGGCAAGAGCTTTTTGCAGTTGTTACAAGAAAAGGACCTTGTAGATGGGCATGCTTACAGGAAGCTTCTATATGTGCTTGAAGATGACTATGGGGATTCAGTAAGCAGAAACATGGGAACTCAGTGAGCAGATTTGACTCAGGCACTGTATATTCCCATTCTTTTATCACTGTAGTGGGCTGTTTCTTTGGTTTGAAGGCCAAGAGTTATTTTAAAATGTTACATGATATGTGCCAATCGTCATTTGTTTTTGATATCACATGTATTGTATAGTAAGGCACATCCAAATCAAGGTGCAATGGCTTTGTGAGAGTAAAAGTTTTGATCAGATGGACTATTCTTTTGTAGAAGGAAAATGGATGGTGGGAGTTATTGACGAGGTTCGGATGCCATTAACAGAAAATGACCTTAATCCTATACTAATTGAGATAAAGACTCATTCTCGAGACACTCTTCCTAGTGAACTGCAATAAAGAAATGAAGGTTTGCTTATTCTTCTGCCCTTTCATTTCATTATGTCGGATATGAATGACATCTTAATTTATTGGATTCAATCCATATAGTGATCTTATTTTTAGCAGGCAATTGATGTGTAACAAGTATTTGTAGGAATATTTGGTTGCTGATTATTTTTCTTTTATTTTTTTTTAAACTTATTTTGGCTTAAACCTTCAATATAATCTATGTGAAGATCTAAAAGTGACCGGTGCTGACTTTGGATTTTTCTGCTTTGGTAAATGCAGGATATTCATAAACTAAGTATTAAGTAAATTACTGAATTATCCCTTTGAAGACAACTATATTATAGCACTGCTCAATTGGAATGTAGTTGGGAGTAAGAAAATGTTTTCTATAGGGAAAACATAGTAAAGTTCCATGAAGTATTTAACTTTATCCACCATGGCATTATTCTTCTATAAAAGTTTTAGCTCAGAAAGTGAAGCATGGCTTTTATGGGATTCTCTTTCCTATTTTTATTATCGGTAAATGCAGACCCTGGATGATATGGTGGGTGGGATATTGCAGAAATACATGTGGGAGCTGGCCTGCTCATGATCAGCTCTTGTTGAGGTATGCATCTCTGAGCAAAAGCCTAATGTGCTTAATATGTATATATTGACCGCCAAAGTTGTTTGGACAAGAGCAAGACCTCTTGATAGCTTTCTACAAATATGATTTTAAATGCAATATTTACTATATTCATCATCCTTCAATTTTAATTTCTCAAGAAATTTACCACTGACTCATTCTTTTCTAAACACGTGCTTGCAAGCATATTCTCATTTATTGCTTAAACTTGAAATGTTGACCAATTTTTTAGTGACAATAAACAGTGATAAGTCATTACAAGTGTAATCAAAGTCAAATAAATGGAAATAGATTTCATTATAAGTGTCTTTGTTTAAAATGGTCAGCTCCTAGTTGTATAACATGCCATGAATATTAAAACTAGACTGCCTACATGTCATTTTTTCAATAAATAAGTCAATCAATGCATGGAAGGATATGCATTAATCGACCATGCACTGAAAATCCAAACCAACGTCAACATCAAATTCAGGTTTTGATACCAAGTCCTTGTCTGCTCTAGTAGGTTGAAATGTTCTCTTCAAACTCCGGACAGGGTTGGTTCTGAACAATTCAAAGAGGAATATGGTTAAGCCATTCAAGCTGAAAACCACATTTAAAATTAGATTTTAAACATAGACTCCGATAATTATTTCACAGGGTCACCAGTTTGTGTATTGGGAGGAAAATGAAGTTTACTAGAGTAGCTCCATCTAATAAAGATTTAGGGGAGCATTGTGAGAGGTACAAAGAGAAAAAAAGAAGAGAAAATCTTCTGTTTAGGGTGCTCCAAACTTAGTTTGAAGTCTAAACTAAGTTTCGTGATATGTATGGTTGGTTAGTCTCAAAAGTGCGTTTGCACTTTCAAATTTTGCCTGAAAACCCAGCTTTATAGAAGTGAGACTTTTTGCCTCCTCAATCTCAGTTTGCAAACTTTAGTCAAAACATGCACTTAATTCTAATAGTTTATTTTCCTGAGTAAATTCCACCACAGAACACTGTCATCAATGGTGGAAGGTCAAAATTCCACAGTTGCCTAAGGAGATTGGCAAAAAAAATCTGCCATGGCAAGCACCATACAAAAACAGTGTCACTCTAAAGAAAATTCAACACCTCAGGAAATTTAATTAACAAATGATACTGCCTCAACATTACAAATTACAATCCCTAAAAATATCATAACATAAGTCTGTATATATATCATCTAAAGAAAGTAACTAAAAAAACTTATCATCAAGTCAAAGAACTTGAACTTATGCGAAAGATATTGGACAATTGCCCCACCGCTCCCAACAATAGAAGCCAGCATTCAAGCCAAAACGAGGGACACCTTATTCTCTTACATGCAAGTTAGCAACAAAAAGTATATCTAAATTCCAAGACATTGAATTTATAAGATGAAGAACTCAATTACACCATGTCTAAATGCAATAAACCCACAACATGGAGTCACTCATGAGTTTTATTAGTGGTTAACTTCACGGGAAGCAAATGCAACCCGAAATCTGTATCAGAGAATAGCAGAAGATGCAAAGTTAACTCGCAAAAAAACTGAAAAAGGCCAAATAATACAATGCAAAGGCTATCCCTGACAATTATGATAGAATATAACAAGATCAAGTGAGGGAAGAACATTCAATATACAGAACAGAAAAATTAAATGGTCAAATTGAAAGTAAGCATCTTTATGAGACAGAAACTCACTATAAATAGTACCTCTCGACATAACTAAAAGATAAATACATGTTTGAATATGATCAATATTAGGGTGGGAAAGCTTTTTAAAAGCTAAAAGCTAGAATCATCAACAAATTTATTAGTAATAAAAGCACCTCTGTCTAAGGGCGGAAACTTTTCAATCAAAAGCAAAATATAAGCTCATGATAAAAAGCTATCAGATTATTATGCAGCTAACTTTAGTTTTCCCATTTATACTCAACAAACCTTATCTTTCAAACAAAGATATAAACCTTTCAAACAAATCATTATTGGTCACTTCACATGTAGCTGTTTGCTAAAATAAAAAGAGAATTTGACATATGGGTACACGAGTGAGACAATACAGTTCACAATAAATTTTCAGGAACGGTGGAATGCCCTCTGTAAGTTTCTCTGGAATAATAACGCAACTGATGTGTTGCTACACGTGGCATCCTGGATAATCACATTGCAATATGACAAGTAAGATGAAATTCCAAAATTTTCATATGTAAGCAATGCATTGGAAGTCTAATGAAAAATGCATCAGATCACCAAATTGGCTGAACAAATATTATCTGCCTTTATGTGCGGATGCATAAAATTCTTTTGATCAAAATCAAATAAGCAAAACTTATCCAAGCTTGGATTTACATTATCCACAGAATGTTCAACATTAATATAATCAATCAGCTTAAATAACGTCAAAATGGCGAGCAGTTAAAATCACAGAGAAAAATAAAACCAGTCATGGGATGTGTAAATGTTACATACCAGATGGAAGGTTTGCTTATTCTTCTGTCATTTTATTTCATTATGGTTGATGTGAAATTGCATCCTGATGCATTGGATTGAATCCTTATGATGTTCTTATTTTCAGCAAGCTTCAATTCTTGTGTTACAACTTTACAAGTGTTTGTGGGACAACTTAGTTGCTTAAAATTTCCGTTCTAATTTTTTCTTCTCATTTTTGTCTTTAACCTCATCCTAATCTGTGTAGATCTTAAAGTGACTAGTGCTCACTCTAGATTTTCTGCTTCGGTAATATTGAGTTGTTTATAATGTTTACTTGGTCACTGTAATTGTGTTCTCCTGTTTCATGAATTATGATAATTTAGCTGGTTATGCTATGCTGCATTTTATTAGATCATTCACTCGTAAAGTATTGAATTTCATCATGAAAATAATCTGATTTAAAAGTTTCAGCTGATTTGAGAGTGAAGCATGACTTTTACATGATTTTTTTTCCTACTTTTGTTATTGGAAAATGCAGACCCTGGATGATGTGGTGAGATATTACAGAAATACATGTAGGATGCTGGTCTCTTGCTCATGATGAACTCTCGTTGAGCTATGTATTTTTGAGAAATTGTATATTTTGACTGCCAAAGTTGTTCTGCACGATAACAAGGCCTCGTGAGAACTTTCACCAAGTATATTACTTTTAAATGCAATATTTACAATATTCATCATCCTTTTTACATTGACTCATCCTTTCCTAAATACATACCCTAAACCCTAAACATTCACATCAATTGCTTATTTTTTTAGTAAAACTTTGAAGTGTTGACCTGATTTTTCAATGACGAGGGAAATGGTGATTTAGTTATGCTGATAAATTTATCAGTCACAATGAGTAGCAGTTGGATTGCACTACATGGGCCCCTTATTCACTTATTGGAGAAGATATGAATGTCAGAAAGTTCATTCACTTATTGGAGAAGATAAATTTGCATATGATCACGACTGGTTAAAGAATCAAATTTGTTCTTGTCTCGAGTTTTAAGCTTGGAGAATAAGAAGCCAGTGCTGGAAATGTCGACAAAATCTGAGAGATCAAAGGATTAAACGTGTAGGTTTAACTTTTTGCACAGGGGTAGAGTAGATTCAGACATGTAGGATGACTTTCTTATGGTACAAATGTTTGACTATGTTTCATTGTATATTTTGATGATCCACTTGTATGATTGCGTTGTTTCATGAAAGCTATATATATACACACTTAGGGCAAGCTTCATCCCATTTAGCATTACCAATTGCTAATTTCAGCTAAAAATTAATAAATTCAGTACTCAGTTTTTCCTATTTAAAAAATTGGTAAGTACTAATTTTCATATTAGTACTTTTTAAGTAGAATTTTATTCATTAAGAATATTTCTGTTATTTGTCACATATGGTTCAATTAATACCTCATTGAATTTTTATTTTTTTTAATTTAGTGAGTTGATAGTTTGGTAAAGTTTAATAACTATGGTCAAAATAACTAAATATCCTTTGACAAGAGTCTGGTTTTAAAATTTATCTAAGTTTTTAAAAGCAAATGGTGAATCCAAAACAAAAAATATTGACAGCACTATATTCTCTTTACTTTCAATATTCATGTCACTCTAAATTTTGTTTAATTCTAATGCAGTGTGGTTCATGAGCGATATAGTTTGTTCATAATTGTTTTAACAAATTTGAGTTTCCATTTTTAAGAATGTGAGAATTTTATTTATTTATTTCTAGTATGAAATAAAATTTATGATAATTATATTTAATTATTTATGATATTCTTTACTTAATTTCTTTAAATATTTTGCTGATTGAAATGATAACATATTTTTCAGATTACCGCTACTTAAATACTTTCTTTAAATTAAATTGCTTTCATAACATGATTTCATCCTCCTAAGTACAAAAATTAGAATACAGTTTCACTTAATATTTTTCTTTGTATTCAAAATAATATATCCGTACCTTCATTACATTTCTCTAGATATTATTAATCTTGTGTTCGGAGGAGTACTTTCAAATTTCAGAAATTTGAAATCCTTAAAATTTAAATTGATTGGATTTTTTTATATATATTTTAAGTATTTTGATCGGCTAAATTAATTCATTTTTTTTTAATTTTAAAAAAATTCATAGGATAAAATTAACTTCTAGTACATCCAATACAAATAAAAATATTTTAAAAATATACTTTTAATATAAAATACCAGATATTTTTATAAATTTCTAAAACTTGTAATTTTTTAAAAATTATTTATCAAAACAACATATTTT
>Ga0123341_1004873_pt1 | contig 11869 bp, 9 predicted proteins | sample Turbeapinknodule_FD_89959 | JGI IMG/M metagenome (GOLD analysis project Ga0123341, IMG submission 89959) | Root nodule microbial communities of legume samples collected from Mexico - Turtle bean Mexico pink nodule | ecosystem: Host-associated > Plants > Roots > Nodule | place: Mexico: Nepantla... | reverse complement strand
TCACATAACTTAATACAAGCGAAAACTTACGTTTTGTATATTTTTTAAATAAAAATAGATTTTCTATGAAAGATACTCTAAATTTTCCTATGAAATAAATCTAACTATTAGTTTTATATATCTCAATTAGATAAAGAAAGAGAAAAGAGAGAAAAGGAAATGATAAACTTTATTAATCAAATAATTGTTACGCACTTGCTCATATTATTATTATGTACTCTATTTATATAGCACATAAAAAGATAAAAAAAAAAGATATTGATAGAACAGTCACAACTGATAGAATAGTTATAATTGAGAAAGTAGTTACAACTGAAAATCTAAAATATTATATGAGATCATATTTATCATTTAATAGTGCCCCACATGCTGAAGCATGTATATCTTTCATGTTCAACTTGGATAAGTTGTCACGAAATAACCAATGATAGAAAAGTTTGGTCAACATATATCAACCACTTGATTAGAGGAAGAAATTAGAATTAAATGAATGAATGAAATGACAATCAATTTCAATGTGTTTCATCCTCTCATAAAGCGTGAGATTCTTTGCTATGCATATAGCATATTTATTGTCACAATAAACAACAAAAGATTTTGAAATATTAGAATGCAAATCATGGCACAAATATTGTAACCATTGAATTTCACAATCAAGTGAAGCCAGTGCTTTATATTATGCCTCTGAAGAAGATATGGACACTATAGACTACTTTTAGACTTCCATGAAATTAAAGAGTTTCCCATAAACACAAAATATTTAATGATAGACCTTCTAGAATCAATGCAAGTTCCCCAATCCGAATCAGAAAAAGCTTTGATAACAATTTGATTGTTACTGGAAAGAATAAAACAAGAGCAGAACATCTTTTCAAATATCGTAATACACGAAAAACAACTATCACATGAGGTTCTCGTGGATTTAAAATAAAATGATTGAGCTTATGAACCGCAAAGCTGATATCAGACCTAATGTGGGTAAGATATAACAAACGTCCTATCAATCTTCTATATTCACCTGGATTCAAAAGTAATAAACCTTCACTTTTAGAGAGAGGACAAGATGGTTTCATGGGAGAAGTGGCGGGTTTGTAAGCCAATAAATCATTATCAGAAAGAATATCTAAACAATATTTTCGTTGATTGAGAACAATACCAGAAGGTGAACGACTTATCTCAAATCCCAAGAAATAGCAAAGAGTACCAAGGTCTTTAATACTAAATGAGTTATGAAGAGGAGTTTTAACACACAGGATTTTCTGAAGATTATTGTCAACCAACATAATGTCATCAACATATATCAACAGAGCGGTGAAAGAATGATTGTTTGTGCGAATAAATAAAGAATGATCAATTGTACTTTAAACATAACCAAGTTGTATTACAGTCTGAGTTAGTTTTGAGTTCAGTTGCCTACTCGCCTGCTTTAGCCCATATAAAGATTTTTTTCAGTTTACAAACTTGCTTTGGATGAGAAAAAGTGTGATACAAACCAACTCGACAAACATATGACTAAGGACACCACACACTCTTCACAACTAGGTCAGTCATCTCAACATACAAGACAAGGCCCCACCAAATCCCAGAAGAGCCTCAATAGAGGGAGAATCAAACATGAACCAAAATATCAGTTTTTCTTCCTTCTAGTATTCTTACAAGACAAGTTAAGTAAATAAATTGGGCTCACTTTGAGCTTCAATTAGAAAAATAAGCTAGAAAAGGGTGTATTCAGTAAATTGGGCTTGTGTCAAAGCCCACCTTAACCTAACTTCTATAAATTCACCCATGTGCTCACCTTTGACCTAGATTCTAGAAGACTCCCCCATGTGCTCACATTTAACCTAGTTTCTAGAAGTTTGTAGTCATTTACACCCCTACCCTTCCTCTCTAAGACACTCAAATCTATAAATAGGGTGTCTCCCCTCTTGTAAATCACACATTGAATTTTGAAATTAAAAAAACTCTGTCAGAGTGTTTAGTGAGCTAAGCCTCCTATTATCTTGAGTGCACAACACCTAAGTGGTGGCTTTTCACCACATATCTTGGAGTATCCCCTCCTTCAAGTGGTGTGACAACTTCTCACCATCCATAAGCTTTCTTTTATCTCTTCATCTTTTCTTTTCTTCACCATGCGCCATTTTTATTCCCTCTTATGAATTTGTGTTCTTCTTTTTCCCTTTTTGGTTTCTATATTGTTTTCCTTTCCATTTATGCTATTTAATTCTCGCACCTCATCATCATCATCACCCTATATTTTCTTTTTCTCTTTACCCTCTAGAAGTGAACTTTCACACTTACTTAACCACTTGGTTAAGTTCGTGTCAAGTGAGAATCTTCTTTGGGTTTCTCACCATAATTGCTAACACAAAAAATCCTAAACAAAGTGCAACTCATAAAATGTGCAATCCTAAAATCAACTCACATAATGTGGTATCAAAGTATGGTTTTAAATTGTTCTTATCGTGTCTCACAAAAATATTTTTCCGATTCATATAAAAAAGATTAAAACCTTTGACCCGATCTTTGTAACCAAGAAAAACACATTTTCTGGCTCTAGAACTAAGCTTTGTTCTTTGAACACTAGTAGTAGTAGCAAAAGCCAAGCAACCAAATATTTTCATATGAGATAAATGTGGTATTTCATTATAAACCATTTGATATGGTGATTTATCATGTAAAAGAGGAGTATGAGTTCTATTAATTAAATGAAACATGTGACAAAAAACAAAAAGGTAATTGAGACTGAAAAATCAGTGCACAAGCGACATTCAAAATATGTTGATGTTTGCATTCAACAACATTGTTCTCTTGTGGAGTTTCCAAACAACTAGTTTAATGAACAATCTCTTATTTATTAAAGAAATAAGTCATAAAGAACTCAAAACCATTATCACTTCTTAATACTTTCAAATGAATGCTAAATTGATTTTCAATCATGTTGATGAAATTTTGTAAATGTGTACGTGTTTCAACTTTAGTTTTCATTAAACAAATCCATGTATATCAGGTAAAATCATCTACAAGAGTTAAAAAATATTTATACCCTTCAATAGAAACATGATTAAAAGGACCCCATATATCAACATGAAGAAAATGAAAAAATTGAGTTGATTTAGTAGAACTCGAAAGAAAAGTAGTCAATTTTGTTTAGCAAAATGACATGCATCACAAGGATGAACATAAAGTATGAAAATATTTGAGTAATACGAAGATAAAATTTTCAATCTATCATGAGACAAATGTCCCATTCGAAAATACCAAAGTTTAGCATTATCAGTATCTACACAAGATTTATTGATGTTGGCAACCTTATTTGGAAGACATGAACTTTCACTGTCAAGTCTACTCGTCCTAATTTTTGTGTGTGAAACTTGTGGATACTAGAAGTCCTCAATTGATAAAGGTTGTGTGATCAATCACTTTCCATGGTTGCGTTTGAATAATGAAAAAGATAGAAGGTTGAAAAATATTTAAACAATTGTGATTTGTGGTCAATCTAGAAACAAAAATCAAATTGATGTGAAATGAAGATGCATATAAAACATTAGTCTAAGTGAGTAAGGGAGATATTTGAACTATACCAGACTGATTAACACTTAACTAACTTCTGTTAGGTAAAGAGAAGTACATGCGAAATAATATGAATGGAGAAGAAAATATTTTTATTGTAGCATATATGATCTATAGCCCCTGTGTCTAATACCCAATGACTAGAAAACTTACCTAATTTGCCTGAATTGATTTGAGATGTACTGATATGATTCAAATCACAGGTTTGAGAAGATGATTGTTGGATCAAAATCATTAAACTATTGTACTGTTCTTGAGAAATCTAAATGTTAGAATTGGGTGAATTAGCCTCAAAAGGAGTAACATCTTCTTAAGCATTAATGGATGTAGTCATATTAGCCAATTTCGTTGTTCCTTGCTTGAATTTATAACTTGATGGAAAACCATGTTTCTAATAACATGTATCCACTATATGATTTTTTTCTACCATAATACGTATAAAAATTGAGATAGTATGGATTGGAGGGTGTAATATAATCTATATGCATTAGACTTTTCCCGTAAATAAAGTTTTGATAATTGTAACTAAATATTAAATTGATCATATTATAACTAATATCGTTTAACGATTGTGTTGTCCATATATAAAACGTCACACATAAATTATAATATCAGATTGTTCAAGCTTTTAATTGCTAATTGTAAATAAAATGTAAACAACAATGTTCAATAATTTATATATTGTAAAACACAATTAAAATTAAATTAAACATTTAAATGGTTGCAACAAATAGTCAAAAGTAAAAATTATAATGTTTGTTATATCGAGTTGCATTTTTCTATCTTTGTACAAGTCAAGTTTAGAAAAGAATGATAACCTTCTCCAAGGATACAAAGAAAAGTGACCAAGTTGATTGAAAACAAATAATATAAAAAGAAATGACAATATTTATTATATATAGTTACATTGTTTCAACTCATACTCTTATTCGAGGACAAAGAAAAGTGAATAATCTTATTGGAATAATTTTATACAATAAATTTCAATGATTTACATTATTAGAATAAAATGAAGAGAAGATTATTCTATAAACAATTATATTTGAGCAAGTTCTAAACATAATGGCAGAACCATTAGAAGATACAAAACTCGGCTCGATACTCATGATCTTTATATAAAATTTATATATTTTTTTTATATAAAACTTATATTGTTTTTTTTATCATTCTTGTTAAGTTTTATTTTTATCCAGATAGAGCATTGCAACTTTGAGATGGGAAAAGAAGGATTTCCTTAAAAATCAAGTTCTCTTATGCTGACTAAAGTCAAGAAAATGGGAGGTCTATCTAAATGAATCTTCGAAACTCAAACTGTTGATAAAATATTAAAGTGATTATTATGACTAAAATATAGTCACTTGACCACATTAAGAGTATTCATTACTCGGTTATCGAGTTGAATGAGTTATGTTGATTTGAATGTATCATTATCTGATTTTGGGTAGGAATATAAGTTCATGAGTTTAGAATCTGAAAAAAAAAACATAGGTGAATTAGTTTGAAGGATGAAAGAGTTTAGAGTGGATCCGTTTACATAGGTCGATGTTTGCATGACTATTACTATGTCCAAACATTTTTAAGTGACATTGACTTAAAAGTTTATTTATTTTTAAATGGAAAATAATGATACTAATGAGAAATTTTTAATAGGAATGATGAGTTTAATTTATTTAAGTATGTCATAATTGTGACGACATGTCATCCTTGTAACAATTAATACAAAGTCTTTTAAGTTCTATCAAACACATCACGTTTTCAAGGTACATGTGCTCTGTGTTCTCGCATTTGAAGTGGAATCGTCTTTTCGCGCTTAAGTTTTATGTTCTTTTTCATTCATCTTCCTCTTTACCTTTCACCTTTCTCTAATACTAACTTCCCTCGCACTCTTGAAGCCCTTCTAAGTTCTTTTTCATTGTTCTCAATTATCCTTACTTAGGTATCTTTCCATGGCCTCATCTTCTTATTCTTCATTTTCTTATTCCTTTGTTGAGATTTGTCCCTTAATAGGAATGAAAGTTGTTGCATTAGGAGCGAGTCCTTCCCAAGTTATGCATAGTTAATCCACACAACGAAGGAGGTTTCCTCTTCACCTCCATCCCTCATCATCCCTGTGTCGTGAAAGGAAATGGGTCATCCTAAATAACCCTAAACCAAAAACTTCCCGATGTGAGTTGATTTTCGAATCGCACATTTTTATGGGTTGCACTTTATTTATGGGTTTTGATTTTAAGCAGAATATGATGAAAAACCCAAAGAAGATTCCCACTGGATACGAACTTAATCAAGTGGTTAAGTAAGTGTGAAGGTTCACTTCTAGAGGGCAAAGAGAAAACATAATTATATGGTGTTGATGATGAATAGGTGTGAAATTAAAGAGCGTATAAGGGAAAGAAAGAAAATAGAAAAGATGAACACAAGAACATAAAGGAATGGAAAAATAAAAAGATGAAAGGAAAGAGAAGCTTAGGATGATGAAGGTGTGGTCAGGTCACGCCACTTGGAGGGTGAGGAGACTCCAAGATGAATGGTTAAAAGTCACCACTTGAAGTGTAGAGCACTCAAGATAAGATCCAAATTCTAGGAGACTCAACTCACTAAACACTCTGACAGAGTTTCTTTTCTATTCAAAATTCAATGTGTAAATTACATGAGGCAAGATACCCTTTTATATAGGAGAGAGTGACTTGGGGAGCAATTAGTGAGAGGGGTAGGGGAGTCATTTATGAGAAACCTTCTAGAAGGTAGGTTAAAAAACCCTAAACCTAGGTGCACTTGTCATGAAAGGTGGGCTTGTCACAAGCCCAATTTATGCTAAGTGAACCATACTCTAGCTTATTCTTCTATTTAGACCCTTAAAGTGAGCGCAATTTATTTACATAAACTTGTCTTATGAAAAGACTAGAAGGAAGAACATATGATATTTTGGATTGTGTCTGATTCTTCTTCTGCCAAGGCTCTCTTGAGGTTTGGTGGGGCCTAGTCTTGTATGCTGAGATGACTAACCTAATTGTGAAGTTTATATTGTGTCCTTAATCATCTGCTTGTCAAGGTGGTTTGTATCACTTCCCTTACACGAGGAACTGATTGAACCCTCTTCATCCCCTAAACACAAAAGAAAAGATAACTTTCTCCCATCACAGATTCGTAATGTCTCTAGGTTTAAGGGGAAATAGTGGCTTATTCTTTAGATTTCATTTCTAAAGAAAATGTATAAGTTCATCATAGCGGAGGCTTGTAACCCCAAGGATAGGATTTATATGAAACAAAAAACCAACGGGGAAGACTTCACCTTTGTTTATGAGTTTTTTTTTTTTTCAAAAATATTTGATATTGTATTTACCCTTTCCCCCTTCAAATTTCATATGTTAACGACCATGTGGCATTGAGTCAACCTCACCCTAAGAGTTTGGCCTTTTAGAAAGCTTTCTGGATACTATGTAAATATCTCCAAATTTCTCCAACAATAAATAAGTTTATATACTTTTTTACCAATTAAAACACGGTTAAGAGGTTAGTTGGGTGTCCCTTAACATTGCTCTACACATTCCCTTATTTACCAGGCCTCTTCCTTTAAAAATTTCAAGAATCACTACTTCAAAATTAGAAGTTTCCAAAATGCCAGGAAGAGGCTATTTGTTTATCCTAACCACACTCCTCGGTTTCCCTTGTATTGACAAACACCTGATAAATTTAAATCAAGAGAGAATACCTCATTAATGTTAAGGATATGATAGACATTGAGATCATTAATAATCTCTTAAGGCCTCTAAGCATTAAAGGTCTCCTAAGTTACCTTTTGTCGAGGATCCTATTGCCCTTTTCTTGGGTAAGCCTTTATTCTTTATGTTTTTCCTCTTTGATATTGTTGTTTTCTAACTCGTGTCTTATTTTTATGCATAATTAATGGAGAAATGTTTTTACTATAAGAAGTTTCGGGCCTAAGTAGGGGCACCTGTCCTTGAGAAGGACCTTCTAGCCGATTTCAATCCTTCAAAAAGGAGCAAGGTTGCCTCCAAATGGACCTCTAAGGCCACCCTGAATTCCACCTCGGTCCCTTCCAAAATGACTTTAATTTTGATATCAACCGTACCTCCAAGCACCCAAATGCCTCAAGGCCAAACACAAAGTCCTCCACACTAGATTCCTCACCCCCACCATCTCATAACAACAATTCGACTTTCCTATCCAATTTACTCATAAGGAGCAAGGAGACCCATTAACAAAGGTTGATCATGTTTCAACCTCCGCTTCTAAATCAAACTCCCTTTAGCATGTCAACATGAAGAAAAAAAATGTAAGAGTTGGTGGTGGGAGTACATTTCCAATCCCATATGATGCCAAATTGTTGAAGGCAGTACAAAATTTGTTGCCTTGACTTTGTAGAGATAATGATGATAATGTGAATGGCCATTGTTTACTATTGGAAAGGGGCAACGTCTGAGAATGCTCAAGCCTCTACTAAAAATTCAAGAGTTGGAAGGTCAAATCCAAAGTCTCTTAAAAGAAAATCTAAAGCAGAATTAACCTTCCAATCTCAATTTTTGGTTATTGCATATGGCTAAGGAAAAATAAAGAATCTAGAGGTCGAGTAAGTAAAGATATTGCAAGAGATAAGCTATAAAAGTATTGGAAGATGTCTAAAGTAAAGGGATTAAAAAAAGTATTGCAAGATGTCTAAAGATGCTTTTAATTACCTATGTGGGTATTTTGACGTGGACGATTAAAGTGATTTAATAATTATTTATTTGACATGTCTTCGTTTTTCCTAGATTAGGTTGATAGTTGTCGTTTTAATTACATTAGCTAAAAAAATGGGGACAATTGGTTAAGGGTCCAACACTAAAATAGGAGGTTGGGTATATTAATTTATGGGATAAATTTTAGGTAGTTTCCTTAATGATTTGTTAATTTTTATTAGTCCGGTAACACCCATTCAGTCAGGCAAAACCAAATTGTATCTTTTGTACACACTAAACATGTCACTAAATGATAATTCCAAATAAAATAAATTGACCAATTATAAGTATTGTCACTAGATGACAATAATGAAAGTCATTTCACAAGGAGAAGACTATTAAGTTTTGAAACACAAACCATAATAACTCTGATATTTTTTAATATTTAAATTTCTTTATTCCTTTTTGCATAATGGACTTCTTTACACTGACGGTGATGACAAAAGTATCACAACATGGGATATCAAGACTAGAAAAGTTGCATTGCTTGGAAGATGCACATACCTCTCGTTACCATTTTTCAATATTTCTATATGTTTCTTATTATTTGTCACTTTAGAAAACCAAGAAAACATTGATTATTAATACCTCTATTTTTTTGGTTTCTCACCTAAATTAAATGAATCACAATTATAGCCATTTTATCACAATACAAAATATATTTGACATGTAATTTGAAACTGTCAAGAGACAATATTACATATGAAAAAATATTTGTATGTAAATCTAATAGACAATTACATACGGATATATTCGTATGTAATTATATACAAATTTATCTGTAAGTACGTACATATTTTAAATTTGTATGTAATAATTACCTACAACAGTTTTACATACGGATTTTTTTCGTATGTAATTATGTTTTACATATGGATTTGGTCTCTTACATACGGATTGATGTTTTATGTAATATCAAATTTTCTTATAGTGAAAATTTATTAGACCCTTGATTAACAAAACGTCTTATGAATTATGGAAAGGTAGGAAGTCTAACATTTCTTATTTCCATCCTTTTTAGTTGTCAATATTTTATTTTGAACATAAAAAAAAGTCTTAAAAAGTTAAATCCAAAAGTGATAAAAGAATCCTACTTAGTTATTCTGAAATGTTTAAGGTTTATCGAGTCTACAAAACATCTATAGTTTTGGAAGTCATTAATATAAGATTCAATGGTTGTAAGACCCAAAGAAGAATTATCAAGCTAGATAAGTTCTTTTTAGATATGAACTTACATGAACAAGCGAAGAACAAAGAAGCGCGAGAAGAATAATCAAAAGCATATGGCAATTTGGTAGATGGTATAATAAAAGAACATGAACCTATTGGTTGAAATTTAACATGGTGAAGAATCATCTAACATATATGTTATCATCAATGATCCAAAAGAAGGAGTAAAGACAAAATCATTTAACAAGGATCATTCCACCTTTATCTCAAGCATAAACCAAAGAATGTCTGGATAATGAAAGTTAAGGTAAAGGTTATGCAAGAAGAATTGGATATGTTTCAAAGAACAATGTATGCCAACTAGTTAGTCCACTACAGAAAAGTTGTAGTTATAATAAAGTGAGTTTTCATAAACAACCTAAAAAAAGAAGGTTAAGATTGTGAGAAACAAGGCTAGACTAGTAACAAAAGGCTGTTCACAATAAAAATGTATAGATTATATTGAAACATATGCTCCCATTTATAGACTTGATGCAATACAAATTTTACTTTCATTTGTTGCCTTTAGTAAAACGAAGATATATCACATGAATGTAAAAAAAAAAGTCTTAATGGTTTAATCAGAGAATACTATCTAGTAGAATCCCAAAGCTTGAGAATGTTGTTTTTCATAATGTATTTTCAAGTTAAACAAAGCTTTTTATGGAGTAAAATAATACCCTAAAGTTTTGTACGATAATATAAGTTCTTTATTGATGGAAAATGATTTTATGAGAAGAAAAATAAACACTACCCTGTTTTACAAAGAGTATTCTTCTCATTTTTATAATTGTTTAAATTTATATTTTAGGATACTAATGAACCTTTATGCAAGGAATTTTTCAAGCTTATCCAAAACGAATTAGAGATGAATATGGTGGGAGAATTGAGATTCCTCTTGGGTTTGTAAATCAAATAAGTAAACAATGTCATATACATACACCAAACAAAGTATGCCAAAGAAATTCTAAAGAAGTTTCAACCAGATGATGCCAAGAAAATGAATACACCAATGCTTCCAAAAACCCCTATTAGAACAAAGACTGGCTTTAAAAAGTAGATAACACTCTCTACAGGTAAATGATGGATTCACTTCTATATATCATAACGTCTAGGTATAAAACCATGTGTTTGTGTGTGTTTATGTGTACAACCTAAACTAACTTAAAGGAAATACTTCTTATAGTTACAAATCACATAAATAAAGTGAAAAATTCAAGTTAAAATTTTACTATGATGCAAACTACATTTAGGGAAATAGAAAGGAAAAACATAAGTGGAAGTTGTCACTTCATGTAGGAACTTAGTCTCATGGACAAAAACACAAAAAATTATTGTAACATAAAACAAATAAATTTTTGTTACAATAAAAACAAAAGTAATGCACATAGAGAATTAAAGAGAGAGAAGATTACACAATAACTTTTATAGTAATTCACTCTTAATAAAAAAACTACATTTAGTTTCTCAGCTAAACTAGGCAAAAATCAAATGTTTACAATACACAATACACCAAGAACATCACTCTTAAACCCTACAAGAGTATTCTTCTACCCCTGTAACACACTGTTACAAAACTACAACTGGAAACCCTATCCAATCACATATAAACACCACAAATCAAAAGCATACAATAGAACAATATCTCCTAAATTACAATAAGAACAAATAAGATTCAAAAACTTTTATTTCGAAAAACTTTTATAAGATTCAAATAAGACTGAAAAGATTGATCAATTGATCGAAAGAACTAAAGAACGCTCCAAGAAAATGTTTTTAGACTTAGAATAATAACTCTCTCAATTTTGAAGGTATTTTAAAATCTCAAACTTTAAAAATGTATTAAAAAAGATTTGGAAATGAGAGTTATGTAGATTTTATCTTGTCAATTTTAATGAATTAAAAACGTGTTATAATGTATTGATTTCACTGATGAAAAAATGAATTAAATCAATATTTCTATATATTAAAATAAACTAATAAAGATCCTAATGAAAACACATAAAATTTCAATCTATTAAAAACCCGCTTCAACAGATTAAAATATCATGCTACTTATGATTTTAAGTATATTAATTGATGTAATCAATTAAAATACCCACTACACTCTTTTTAGATAAAAACATTTTAATTAATTAAAATACTTTTTAATCAATTAGAATTATTCTTCAACTAAAATAAGTTATAATCAATATTTAAATCAGTTTTTTTAAACTAATCATAGAAAGGAAAAACATATAAATCAAATGACACAACACACACATGCAATTCCTTGTAAAATGCCATCACTTTAATCACTTTAGATAAAACCAAATCTTCAAGACTTCTTCAAAGGTTTCTTCAAAAGGTGGATT
>Ga0123341_1004872_pt1 | contig 11870 bp, 7 predicted proteins | sample Turbeapinknodule_FD_89959 | JGI IMG/M metagenome (GOLD analysis project Ga0123341, IMG submission 89959) | Root nodule microbial communities of legume samples collected from Mexico - Turtle bean Mexico pink nodule | ecosystem: Host-associated > Plants > Roots > Nodule | place: Mexico: Nepantla... | reverse complement strand
TTATTATTATTATTATTATTATTATTACTATTACTATTATTATTATTATTATTATTATTATTATTATTATTATTATTATTATTTCCGAGCTGACGTTAATTTAGAACATTTATATTGAAAGTTATATGAATTACTTGTTAAAAAATATTTTATGTCTGTCATGTAATTGTGATTTGCTTTAAATTACAAATCGCTGTTCGTGTAAGTAATTATTTATTAAACATTTCTGAATATGTATACGTAATTAGCTGTAAAAGAATTTATATTTATTATAAAATAAAATATTAAATATTAGAGAGAGATATCCATAAATTAAATAATTTGTCAAAAAAACTCTCGTTAGAGGAGAAAATTAATTAGATTGCTTTTAATTGAAATATTTAGAAAAAACAATGAAGAATACTCGTTCTTATTGATTTAATAATGCAAAAAAAATTGATCTTAAAAAATTAAACTCTAAATTTTGTGATATGTACTGCTATAAATAATGTCATCAGGGTTGTATGTTAGTTGGATAGTTAGTAGGTTGTTTATTAACAACTTATAGCAGTTCTATATAAATAGTAATGGTGTATTATTATTTATAGATATGTGTATAAAATGTAAACTTTCATATTCAATATCTATATCTTTTGTTCTATTTTATTTTTATTTTTTGTTTTGTTGAGTATTTAGTGTGTACTAATAGTGGTATTTAGAGTTATTTTGATTAAAGACCTACGTGTGATGTCCATTAGCTTGTGAGGTATTTTGTTGTGTGCTTCACGCGGATATTTTTATCTATTTTGAAAATCTTTATAGTGTGTAATTCAACTAGGTTTAGAGTGTAATCATGGTAAGTTCTAATTAGTTTTTTTCTATTAACTTTCCAATTCTTATAGGAAGAACTTTGATTAACGAAGTGTCAAAAAGGGTGTCATGTTTTATTTTCAAGAAGTGTTGAAAATTGTAAAGAATGATGTTCAAGAACTGGAAGGAAAGTGTTACGAAGGTGAAAATGTCAGTTCACAAGGAATCTAAGAATAAATATTGCACACCTTTCTTCTTAATCCATCAGTGTGTGGATTGTTACAATTTTGAGAAAATATCTTTGGCAAATTCAGCTTAGGCTGCCTATAATATTTTGAACATGTCATATGGAGATGCTGATAAAATCAAGAAGTAAAGCTTCAATGATATTATGCGTTGCTATCCATGGTTGATCAAGAATTGGTAGTGGATTACTTCAAAAGAATTCGAGTGCTAGTGAACTCAATGAAAGTTTATGGTGAGATGTTTCAAATCAGTAAATAATTGAGAATGTTTTAAGAACTTTAACTCTCAAATTGGGCCATGTTGTGGTGGCAATTAAGGAATCAAAGGATCCTGAAAAGATGAAGGTGAAGGAGTTGGAAAATTCTCTTGAAGCTTATGAACAAAGGTTTTTTTAGAGGAATGTTGACAAAGTTTCATTTCAGGCTTTACAAGCACTAACTTTGGAAGAAATGATGGTTGGGCTAGAAAAAACAAGGGAAAATGAAAGATTGTGGTGAAGGTTCTAGTAGGCTCTCAAATTAGAATTCCATTGATAATCATAAGAATAATGGAGGTCATGGAAAACTGGCCAAGAATAGAGGTGATCAAAGCAGAGGAGGAAATACAAATTTTGATAAGAAAAATATATAATTGCTATGATTGTAAAAAATAGTGTTATGCTTGTAAAAAATGGACCATTTTGGAGATGAATACTACAACAATAAAGGAAAATAAATGAAGGGGGATGAAACTCAAATGACACAAGGTGATAGTGATGATTCTTATTCAGATCATGTTCTTTTCATGGTGACAACATCAAATTATACAAATTTTGATTATTGATATTTGGACACTAGATGTTCAAATCACATGATAGGAAATAAAGGTTGGTTTGTTAGTCTTGATGAAAAAGTTAAAAGAAAAGTGAAGTTTGCTAATAATAGCATTGTTAGAGCTTAAGGGATGGGTGAAATTTTGATTCAAAGAAAAGATAAAAAACAATCATTCATAACAAATGTTCTTTATGTACCATAAATGAAGACCAATTTCTTTACACTTGGACAATTAGTGGAGAAAGGACATAACATGAATATGAAGCAAAATATGATGAAAGTTTATGGTAGCGAGAAAAAACTAATTTTGAAATTTCCTTTACCAAAGAACCAAACCTTTAGAATAGATGGGTGGTGAATATAACTCAAAAGGTTTTCATTCCTATTATGATAAGGAATGTATAATTCATGAAGTTACGAATCAATATACTCTTCAACATAATGGAAAAGTTGAAAGAAGGAATAAAATGTTGATACATAAGGACATATGTATGCTTAAAGAAAGGAATATTCCAAAACAATTTTGGGGAAAAGTTGTATCTATTGTTACCTATTGTTTGAGCAGAAGTCCAACTAAAAACCTACATGATGTGACTCTATAGGAAACATGGTTGAGAAGAAAACTTGTAGTGTCATCTACAAGTATTTTGTTCTCTTTGCTTTAGACATGTACCCAATGAAAGAAGAAAGAAGTTGGGTAACAAGAGAAAGCCAATGATGTTTCCAATGTATCATTCAACAGGCACATATACAAATTATACAACTCTGTAATGAAAAAGTTAGTAATGAACAAAGATATTATTGTTGAGAAAAGTAAAGGTTAGAGTTAGGAGTCTACAACTAGAAGTCATAAAATGTATGTTCCAATTTAGCTTGATGTGTAGTACGAAAATTGTGAAGAAATGGTTCATAATAAGCCACATGTGTAGTCCAATTGTGCAAAAATAGGTTCGATTCAACCACAAAGACCTTAGAGAAATAAACAACAACCTTGGAGTTTTAGGAATTTAGATCTATTTCTAACTATGTAGTGAATGAAGATGGAGACATAGTGCACTTTGCTCTAATGACAGAGACAAAGTCAATATATATTGATCAAGCTATTAAGAAACCTAAATAGAAGGCAAAAATAGAGGAGGAGTTGAGGGCAATAGAGAAAAACCACACACAGGAGTTTGCCACATTATCTCACATAATAAGGCCTATTGGAGTTAAATGAGTCTATAAGGTCGTAAACCCAACTAAAACGTTACAAAATACAAAGGTAGGCTAGTTGCAAAGGAATTTTTGCAAAAAAATTGTCTTCGATTACAATGAGGTGTTTTCACTTTGGAAATAATTGAAACTATCAAATTAATGGTTGCTACAACCAACTTTAGAAGTTGGTCATTACATTAACTTGATGTAAAATTAGCCTTTTTAAATAGTCCACTAGACGAGGAAGTTTATGTTGATCAACCTCCTGGTTTTGAAGTGACAAAACATATTGGATATGATATTCAATGCAAGATCATAAGATCAAAAAATAGACAAAAGAAAAACTGGGTGTATTCTCTTAAAACAGAAAAGGAAAAAATTAATTACAACAAAGTGTCACTTCCTACATATATAAATGAGGAAGGACAAAAGCAGAAAAGTCAACAACATAAGTTACAACAGAACAAGAAGATAAGGTGTATAAATTGGAGAAGGTTTTATATGGGATAAAACAAGCCCTTCGAGCATGAAAAAAATTAGATTGCTTTGTTTTGTATACAACAAAAGTGTGGAGTTTGTGTGAGAGTTACTATAAGTGATTTGATAATAGTTTGACTCTATGTAGATGACCTACTAGTTTCTAGTAATATTGCAATAAAAATATAGGAGTTTAAGATGACAAATATAGGATTGCTATCCAATTTTGGAAATAGAATTTATATCTAGTGATGGAGCTTACATGCATCAAAAGAGGCGTGCAACTAAAATATTGAAAAAAAAAATCATATGTTGATTTGTATTTTTGTTCAAACACCAACTAGTTGTGGTATAAATTTAGAGATGGAAGAAAGTGATAAGATAATTGATGCAACCTTGAATAAATAGATTATGGGTTCATTGAGACTTTTATGCAGTAGTAGATCTTACATAGCTGATGGATTGGGGTTAATTAACATATATACGATTCATCTAATGCTTTTTCATTTGCTTGCAGCTAAGAGAATATTAAGATATGTTAAGGGAACTTTAGGATATGAGTTGTGGTTTCCAAGACATGACATAAACATTTCTGATGGGATTATTTGGCTATTGTGATTCAAATTGGTATGGTAATAGAAGTGATCAGAAAAATAATAGATATGTGTTTGTGATTTATAGAGAACCTATTTTATAGTGTTCTAAAAAAGAACTAGTGGTGGCATTGTCTTCATGTGAGGCTGAATACATTGCAACCTCAATGAGAGCTTCTCAAGCCTTGTGGTTTGAGAACTATGAAAAAAAATAAAAACTGGAAGAAAAAAGGTTATGAAGATGTTGGTAGACAAAAAGTCAATTGTATGCTTGACTAAACATCCCATTACTTATAAAAGGAGTAAAAATATTTGAAAATTTCACTAATTAGATAGACGATAAGAGTCAAATTTATTACTAATATAAATTAAGGAAAAATATTGTAAATATTTACTTAATGTTGTATGTTATTTAGGTAGCTAACGAGTTGTTGACCAAATGTTTATGATAGTTGTATAAATAATAATGATGTATTGTGATAATTATGATATATGTATGCATATGAAATATAAAATTTCATATTCAATATCAATATTCTTTGTTTTTCTTTTCTTTTCTTTTCTTTCTATGTTTTTAGAAGTATGTTTAATATGTTCAAAGATGCATGATTATTAAGTTCATACTTGTTATTAGTTTAAAACACCGAACAAATTGAATTGTTTTTTATGGTAGATGAATTGAACTATGTAGTCACATGATTAGTCTTATTATTTACATCAAAATGGCTCACAAATTTAGAAAAAGAAGTAATAAGTTGATTAATGCCAAATCCATCCATATATAAATATTTGTATTCAAAAGTAAGTGCTTTCTATCATACACCTCTCTCTTTTTTTATTAAAGGAATCAAACGTTTATTATTATTTTCATATAAAATACAAAATATATTTAATCAATTACCAATACAATGTGGGTTCACTTTTTTGTTTCTTATATTCTTTCTCGTTTACTCTTTTTGTATGCTGAGTTTGCAAGATAATTTACTATAAATAACTAAAAGCACAATTTGAATAGTTTAAAAAAATAATCAAATAGTAAATTCTTGGCATCTCCTTTATGCTTATTTTTAAGATATAAAACGTTTTCTTTAAGTTATTAGTTGCTTATTGGTGTTCTCGAGTTCACTTTTTTTTCTCCTCTCAAATCAATAATCTATTCTCTTTTATTTCTCTCTTTTTCTTTTTTGTTTTGTTTTGGTTCACCATACAAAGCACGAGATTCTACTCTAATTTAGATGAAAACTTTAAAAAGCCAAATCCGAGAGAGAAGCAAAAGTATAAGATAAAAGTTTATTACAAATGTTAAAGTTTTAATATTAAAAAAGCAAATTAATTAAAATATTAAATACATCAATTATTATGCTTCGTAATAGCGAAAAAATTGGTAATTTGCATAAATTAATTTCATAAGTAACTTTTCAAAGAAAAAATACTTGACACTATTTAAAATTTGATTGTGATAGATTATTGGTGAAAAAAAATCAAATCAAAATGTTTGACTTAATTAATTAGTTTGTCATATCATGTAATCGTTGCATATTTTAACAGGTTGTGATATCATAGTCAAATGTTAAAATTCCTTCTCAAATGTTTTTTATTATTATTATTATTATCATTATTGAATTCCATTATTTGGAGGCTAAAATTCAAGTTTCCGTCTGATCTGTTATGATAAAATAATTATACAGAAACTGATATCTTAACCACTTATTTGGCTAGCTTTAGACAATGTTTGAGTTATCATGAATGATGAACCCCACCAAGAGAAAAGTTAGTTCAAATGGTATTCCCACAAATGATTGTCATATAGAATTGAGATGTCTCAATAAGTAACTTTCATTAAGAAAATCATGAAATTAGTTTAACAAAGAACATTTTTTTAACGAATATTGTTGGAGATCCACATCGACTAGAGATTAGAGTTTTTCATTGTATATAACTGGGTGCAAACCTCAATCTCATGAGCCGGTTTTATGGGTTTGAGTTAGACTTAAAGTCCACTTCGTAATATGGTATCAGAGTCATTTCGAGCCTATCCTAACGAGTATTTGTTGGCCTTATCAGGTCACCCGCTTTCGGGTCGCTATCGGACCATCCATAATATATAGTCTCACGCATAAGTTGGCAGTCTCGGCGTGAGGGGTGTGTGTTGGATATAAGTGGGTGCAAACCTTGATGACAAAAAAAAAGAGATTTTTTTCATGAAAATAAAATAAAGAAACAAACATAATTATATTTAAAAAACAAAAATATATTTAATTTCTTACACCAATTAAATTATACATCTTTATTGGTATAAGTATAAGTTTCCAATGTTGGTGTGCAACTTTCTATTTGAATATCAATAAACTCTTTGATGTATATCCATAATCATCAACATGGTTAAATGTCTAACTTTTTAATTATGCATGTAGGGCTTAAAGATAGTTGAATGATTAATGATGGTAATCTAAAATATGAAGAATGGGTACACATAATATATTATGAATTGAAAAAATGATCTAAGAAATTGGGCATTTTGGATGTTATAATGCAAACAATCACTTGTAAAAGATGAGGATTTGCTAAAAGTTCTTGCTTTGTTGGCTTTTATATGTTTCACTCTCCCTCAGTTCTATTTTATTCCCTTACCAACCACTTTCTTCCAAAATATGCCAACTTCATCTATACATTCTGGCAAACCCACCCTTTTGCTCATTTTTTCTAATACCAATTCAAAAACTTTGGACCACACAAGTCATCATGATATTATCTTTTTGGGTAATTTTATATTTCACTTGCTAATTGGTAATTTTAGTCCTTTTTTTATTTTTCTACAATTTTATTTGTTAAATAGTTTTCTATAGTGTCTTAAATGTGTTAGAATCACTACGTATATTTGGTTTGAGTGATAATAAACTTAATCCTCTTAAATAAGGTTTCAGGTTTAAGTATTGTGAATAATTGAGATCGGTTAATATTTTATATGAATAATATGATTAAAATAAGTATGTAAAACTGATCTGATCATTGATTAAAATGAGACCAAGTTACAATTCAGTGTATTTTGTTTTTATGTCCAAAATATAGAACAGAAACATCTGTTGAAAAATCAATAATCTGTCGGCAATATTCCTGTCTCTTGAACCACCCTTTGTTCAAAACACCACACATAAAGCTCTCATGAGCTTTTGCTGTCTCAACAATGTGTTGCTGCTGGTGTCATTGATGATGAAGGCTTAGTGGAATAAATAGCAGTAGAATCATGATCTTTTGAGTGCCTGTTGTATCAGCTTAAAACAATCAAAAGGGTTCAACACTGTAATAATACTTAACAATGAAAATACAAAAGAACACAGAACAAATCTTTCTTTCATGCCACTGGTTTTTATAGAAATAACACTGAAACACTACCTCTTCCTAGCTAGAGGGGTTAAAAACTAAGGTCTCATTCATCATTGATGTCAAATTCTACACCTGAGTAAAAAACAACATTCAGAAGAATTTAAGTCTGGGTTTGAATTCCATATTTAACAGAAATAAAAAAATTGAGCAATATACAAGTAGAAACCCCACAAACTAGTTTTAAAATTTTGAATTAAAAACTGTATTATAATCTATTATATGGATTGATGCATTACTCATTGGTTCCAATTGAAAATTAGTAACCTTATTATACATGTTACTGTTTAGATTGGGAATAATGTATACTGTGTTGTGTTAGTCACTTTTATATCTGGTCTCAATATTACACAATAATTTGTTTTGGATGTAGCATTAATGATTGGATGAATAATTTGTTATACAGGAACCAGAACCAATGGTATAGAAATATTGTATAAAAAAAATCATGTAAATTGGATAAGAAATGTGCTGGGATTAAAATATAATTAAAAGGAATAAAGGAGACACAGCACAACTGATATTTCAGCTGATTTTTGCTTCTGTCATTCAATCATGAACCCTTCTCAGCCTTCTTTTTTTTTTCTCTTCTGCTGGGATAAAAACAGATTGCTTGTTCTTTTGATCAAAACATGTACAACAAATTTATGGAGAGTAAACTTTACAATTTCATGCTTTGGAAGGAGTTTGGTTCACCAACCAGCATGAAAATAGATCAGAGGATCTACCTGTACTTTCATAAAAGAGAATAATGAAGAAATAACCAATTTGAAAAAAAATGATCTGATCTTTGAAATGTGTAAAAAATATATATTGATATCTGAATATTCTAACTTCAATGTCAAATTCCTACTCAAAAAACATAATTTAGTGTAAATTTGTTTCTTAAGACTTAATCATGAAATGGTTTAATAAAACTTAGCAACATATTATAATGGTTAAAGTTTTCAAGTATTCAAGAGCTAAATCAAACTTTTATTTCTTTGAAAAACTAAATTGTAAGTTGTAAGATCCCATTGTTCATTTGTTTTTAAAATAATAGTAATCTTTTCTTACCAGTTTTAGCTTCTCCCTTTTATCTTAGGTTCTCTCTAACTTCCACAAAGGAACTGACAAATGGTAGTAAACAATGAGTGCACAAGGGACTATTATATTCTTGGATTCCCTTTGGTGGTTTCTAACAACAGATTTATTTTATTTTTCATTTTGTAGTTTTTGACATTGTTTTATTAGCCAGACCTAGTTGTTTATGAATTGGCTAGCATCCTCAAAGGTTCTTTGTCTTTGTGTGTACATTTTAAAAGATGTGCATAAGCATGAGAAAGGACTATTGTTTATGCAAATCTAGAAGCAGAACAGAAGCCAGAGTGTTCTGTGCCACTAGTTTAGCAAAGAAGCAATTGCCCCTTTGTGCAATAAAGCATTGAAAGTGAGCATAGAAAAAAATAGTGGAACATCACTTTTGATTTTTCTTCTTCTTTTGTTTTTTTTTTCTCCATCTATCTATGTACACGTCAAAATATCATTAATGGATTATGACACTGTAACAAGACTTAGAGAAATCACGAATTGGTGAAGTTGAATTAGATATAATAAGGCACTCCTTGAGAGAGTTTAGTTCAAAAACGAATTAAGACTTGAAAGGTTTATCCTAACCAAACACTAGAATAAAGTTCATATTTATATGAGCCATTCAGCGAAAGTTTTGATTCAGAATATAACTCAGCAATGACAGTGAAGGTTCGGGGCAGTGAGGTTCTCAATGGGAAGTACACAACAAGAACCACAGCCAAAAGTTTTCTCCTGGTACCCTTCACTCTTCTTCTCATCATGCTCCCTCTTTCTCTCATGAGGAACTCACATGAATCAACTCCTGAGGTATCTTCTGTAAGTGTCAGCAGCAGTTTGAACGCCTCAGAAATTAAGCAGTGTGACATCTTTTCTGGAAGATGGATGCATACTTCTGCAGCACCTTACTACACCAATGAAACATGCCATTGGATTATAGACCAACAAAATTGCATGAAGTTTGGGAGACCTGATAGAGAGTACCTGCATTGGAGGTGGAAGCCAGATGAATGTGAGCTTCCACTCTTCAATGCATCTCATTTCTTAAATCTTCTGAGAGGAAAGAAAATGGTATTTGTTGGAGACTCAGTTGGGAGAAACCAGATGCAGTCTTTGTTGTGCCTCCTAAGTCATGTAAGTGAGATACCTTCTTTGTTTTCTAGCTTTTTCAAGAGAATAGAAGCTGAAAGTGTATGTCATATAGCTCCATCCTTGCATTATACCACTCAATCTACCCTTTCATCTCAATTTTTGAGAAATCATTCACTAGTTGTATTTATGATGGAAAACTTTGTTAATGAGTCTGCTTTTGCATGATTATGTTTCCAGGTTTTTAAATTATGAAATTTTGGTTGTGAACTGTTTTTCAAAACCTTGTTGGTTATGTTAAAAAGTTCTACTCATATGAAGATAATCAATCATAAAACATGCTTGTGGTTTACTCTTTCAGGTGTCTGAACCTGAGGATGCTTCTCATAGATATTCTTCAGATGTGATGTACTTCAAACGGTATATCTATCATGATTACAATTTCACCCTGGCCAATCTATGGTCTCCATATTTTGTGAGATCCAGTGATGCTGACCCAAAAGGTCACTCCTTCAACAGCATCATGAGACTGTATGTGGATGAGGCAGATGAAGCATGGACCAGTCAGGTTGAGGACTTTGACATTGTCATAATCTCATCAGGGCAATGGTTCTTCAGGCCTCTGTTGTTCTATGAAGAGGGACAACTTGTGGGATGCAACAAGTGTGGGATGGAGAATGTGACAGACCTCACACACCTCTTTGGATACAGGAAGGCATTCAGGACAGCATTCAGGGCTCTCAATGACCTTGAAGGGTACAAGGGGGTCACATTTTTTAGGACATTCTCCCCAGCACACTTTGAGAATGGGGATTGGAACAAGGGAGGGAAGTGTGTGAGGACCAGGCCATTCACCAAGCAGGAAATGAAGCCTGAGGAGTACATTCTAGACATGTATATGACACAAGTGGAGGAGTTTATGGAAGCACAAAGGGTAGCCACAAAGAGGGGGTTGCAGTTTCTGATGATGAACACAACTGAAATTATGTTTCTTAGGCCTGATGGACACCCCAACAACTATGGACATTCTAGGGACAAAAATGTGACACTGAATGACTGTGTTCACTGGTGTTTGCCAGGGCCAGTTGATACATGGAATGAGTTTTTGCTGCATATGTTGGATAGGGAAAGTGAGGCATATTATAGTTCAAAGCTAGAGAGAGTTTTTTAAGAGCTTTGGATTTACCATGCTAACCACATGTGGATGATATTGTTAACCATGTGGAGATACTTTTTGTTGTTTATTTTTGGGTTCAGAGAGTATATTGTATTTATCTTGTGTAGATATAGAATGTATATCCAAAGGTATTTGTGGTCACAAATTGTCTTCATTAGCTGTCATGCATTATGAGTTGTGCTAAGTTGGGCAAAGTTATTCATGCCCAAGAACTTCAAATGTATCACAATAATTGCAAGTAAGAAAGGCTCTTCTGGTAGCCAACAGTGATTCATCACTACAAAATATTTGGGTTGTTGGGAGAATGAAGATCAATACACTGCTATAGTGCTATTCAACAATTTCTGTTGTAATTGTTTTAGACATTTAAAAAAAAATCATGAAATAAAAGAGAGATCAAAATAATTAATTACAATAATAACTAAATTAAAGACATTTTAGAAACTAAAAAAAATGATTTTTAAATTAAAAATTGGTATCTAATTAGCAACCAAGCTTTTAACTACTAATTATTTAGTTTCTAAATTTGGTAGAAAAAATCTTGGTTGTTAACTATTTAACAATAATATAAACTAATTTAGAAATATTTTTTTTTTAATTTCTAAAATATCTCTAATTTAGTTACTATTGCAACTAATTATTTTGGTATCTAAAAATTGATTTCTATTTCATGATGATTTTGTTGTAGTGTTTGTTTAGAACTCCAACAAAATAAATATCAAAGATACCTCACAAAAATTGTTGATAAAAGAGGATTCAACTTAGTTAAGTATAAGGTTTGATCTCCAAATTAAAAATGAAATTGGGACTGAAAATGTTATTTTACTCCTAAACAAATCAAACTAGTTGGAGAAAGATTAGCTATGTGCCAAAGTTCATATATTTTATACCAAAAGAAAAATACCACTCACATTCATGTTGTTTAATGTCTTTTCTTATACTCGAATTAAGGAATCTTGGATAAAAAGATAGCAGAGAATAATAAATCTTGGGGATTACAATTTCTAGAAATACTAAAGTTTATTTTATTGAGTATAAATG
>Ga0123341_1004871_pt1 | contig 11870 bp, 11 predicted proteins | sample Turbeapinknodule_FD_89959 | JGI IMG/M metagenome (GOLD analysis project Ga0123341, IMG submission 89959) | Root nodule microbial communities of legume samples collected from Mexico - Turtle bean Mexico pink nodule | ecosystem: Host-associated > Plants > Roots > Nodule | place: Mexico: Nepantla... | reverse complement strand
ATATATATATATATATTCTCCTTTTTCAATTTTTTATTGTTAAACATGTTTTTCTTATAATCTAACTAAAGTTCACTTCCATTACTACATCGATAGGATGAATCAGAATGGCCTCATCTTCCTGCTTTACCTTCTTATGGAAGAGGGAGAGATGCTCCTGCTGGAAGGTTCAGCAGTCTAATTTCTGGAACCCATCTCACTGATGTTGTAATTACAGGTATCTATGTGACTTCATCTTAGCAGAAATCATTCTTAAAAGACCTTATTTATTTTTCAGTTGAATATTATTAGTATGAAATCAAATCAAATCATTAACAATTTTGAGTTCATAGAAAAGAAAGACAATTGTAAAATATTGCCAAGTTTATTGACCAGTTTAAATTTGGTCTTTAGGTGATAATGGTAAAATTGATGGACAAGGAGCTTATTGGTGGGAGAAGTTCCATAAGAAACAATTGAATCTCACCAGGCCATACATGATTGAGCTCATGTACTCTGATCAAATCCAAATATCATCTCTCACTTTATTGAACTCCCCATCCTATTTTATCCATCCAATTTACAGCAGGTTAGATTATTAACCTCTTTTTGTTTCAAGTTTCTTAACATTGGTGCATTCTTCTTTTGTTATTTTCTGCATTCTTGTTTTGATATTTGACAAGGCTTTATGCATATTCTTAGTAACATAATAATGCAAGGGCTTACCATCAATGCTCCCAGAGGCTCTCCCAACACAGATGGGATAGATCCAGGTAACATGTTTTGTTCTTCTATTCTATAATTATTTCTCAGATAATTGAAGAAACCTGAAGTCACAATCTAGCTGAGATAGATGTTAATTATTGTTGTTTTTGTTGACAGATTCATGTAGAAATGTTAGGATAGAAGATTGCAAGATTGTTTCTGGTGATGACTGCATTTCAATAAAAAGTGGATGGGATGAGTATGGGATTAAAGTTGCAATGCCATCCGAACACATAGTGATTAGAAGGATTGCTTGTAACTCCCCTGATAGTGCCTTGATTGCTTTAGGCAGTGAAATGTCTGGAGGAATCTCGGATGTTAGAGCTGAAGATCTCATTGCCATCAACACTGAATCAGCTGTTAGAATCAAAACAGCAGTTGGTAGAGGTGGATATGTGAAGGACATATTTGTGAGAAGAATGAACCTCACAACCATGAAATATGTGTTTTGGATGACTGGTTCTTATGGATCACACCCTGACCCTCACTATGATCCCAAAGCACTACCCAAAATTACTGGGATAAATTATGCAGACGTTGCTGCATCAGATGTCAAATATTCTGCGAGACTCGACGGAATTTCCAACGACCCTTTTACCAATATTTGCATTTCTAATGTCTCTATCCAATTGAATGAACAGCGAAAGAAGCTTCAATGGAATTGCACTAATGTTTCTGGAGTCACACGCAATGTCACTCCTCCTACTTGCGAGTTGTTGCCAGAGAAAGGGCCACTCCAGTGTCCTTTTCCAACTAACTCTCTGCCCATTGAATCCGTTAAGCTGAAGTCTTGTAACACTAAAGTCTTCTTCTAATCACATCAATGTATTTTCAATTTTAATTACTATTTTTGTAGCAAACCGTTTGCATCCATGCACTTGCTTTAAGAAAGTGAAATCAAAATAAAGTAATGGATTGTTTTGTCTACCATATGCCAACAATGTTGCTTACAATTCAAAAGAGTTTCAATGAATATTTGTAGCAGAGAGTCACCCTTGAACACTTGTAATAAACTTATTAAAAGATCTTGATGAATGGGGATAATATGGTGACCAATCTTGATTCTAAGATAAGTTTTAGGAGAAAATATTTATTTATATAAAAAAATAATACAAAGAATTGTATAGTTAGTGGTAAATATTTATAAATGAATAATTTTCCACGTCATTTAAAAAATATACACATTAAGATTTCTAAAATGGGCATAGTTAAATATCCTCCAATTTTAGTTCACTAATCTTTCTCTAATATGATACATAGTTTTTTTTTTATCAGCATGACACATATGTACCAGAAGTTTAGAGATATTTCAATATCTGCTTGATTTCATTGATGTGGAAGATCAGGTCAATTAGAAATATATTTCATAATAATAATATATAAGTGATAGTAATAATAATAATAATATATAAGTGATAGTATATAAGGTCAATTAAAAATATATTTTATAATTGTTAGATCATAGATTTGGACCCGATTTAATGAATGGTTGATCGTTACCCCAATTTTGACTGGACATGATGATGACAACCTCAGTAGCCTACGCTAGAGACTGAGGGTATGTAAAGTGATGGGCCTAGACCTGAAGTATGGTATATGAATTGTGATCCGATCTTAATGGCAGAACACGTTCATATGTTAAGTATTCTGTGTTAATTAGACTTAATCACCCTTAATGGCTCAATAAAGGCAGAATCAGACTGTATTAGGTAGCATATGACCAATATATATCAGAGGAAACATCAACAAGGAGATCTATCTTTTACACACTTATCCTAGACCACTTGGAGAGGTTCTAGGGTTCTAGGACTAGGTTACAACTCGGTCTACATAAAGGATCATCTAATAAACAACACAAGAAGTACTCTTAACTCATATTTTTTTTACTGACTTAAGCGTCGGAGTATCATCGCATGAGGAGCCCCCTCGTTCCGGGAAGCTGAATCAGTAAAGCTTGAGGGAGACCACTAGAAGCTCACCTAAATTCCAATCAATCTCAAATTAACTAGAATAATAATATATAACTAAAAATATATAAATATATAAGTGAGTAACTTATAAACTAATTTTATAATAATAATATATAAGTAACAGTATATAGGTCAATTAAAAATATATTTCATAATATATAACTAAGAGTATATAAGGGAGTACTTCTAAACTAATAATTAATTTATTAAGATTAAAATATACTAAGTTCATTTTATTGTTAATATCATATATATAAAAATAGAGCATCTAACTAAACAGTGAAACAAATAAAGACTCTTAAATGCATCCAGTACATCTGCAGAGAAAGAATTCCATATTTTTTTTCAATCTCCTTCTTATGGAGATGTTGGTCACAATTTAAGCATTCATTCAACTGCACTCTTAAGTTTCATCACTAACTTCACCAAGGTTTTTCCTTTTTCTCTTCCATTCTCTCTGTCACGCGTTTTCCTGAGAAAATGTTTGTTTTGCCTCTTCCGCCACCTCCTTCTCTACCTGATAGCGTTCCGGCTATTCCTGTTCTTGTTATCATTGCTATTTTTGTTGTGATTTTTCTATTAGGAAAAAAATACAGATAGCACTACACCATTGAATTCACTCTTAGAAACAATGTCTTCGGTTTTAGGTTTAGCAGCTTCTTCTTCACACGTTTAAGAGCGTTCTTGAAAGGTCTGTGTAGTCTGTTCAACTCCAAGTCTTGTTACTTCAACAACACTAGGTTATTCGAAAGGTTATAACCTTTTGAGTCAATAATCGTTGACGAGTTATTCTCGCGGGAAAAAATGAGCCAAGAACGTGGAACTGCAATATTCACTGCTACGTCTCCTTCGGATGTTCACGTCCGAGATCCTATCAAGTAAACTTTGATGAATGATTATTATATCAATATGTTCTTGATCCGAATGATTATTTGTTAATATTTTCTTCGTTCCAACGATTACTATAGTTTCTTGATTTCTTGTACAAATAATATGTTTGGATTTAAGCATACTTTAAGTTTGTGCTGTGTTTTTATTTATTTAGAAAATTCCTATTTCTTCTTTGTTGTTATACGATGAATCTTTTTTCTCTGAGAAACTGTTGAGTCATATTACACATTTTCTATTTTATAATTATTAGAATCGTTGTAGATTTTGATTTTTTTATGACCGTAGGCTTCAGTTTAGTGAGGATCCAGAGTTATGCATCTAATGATGAAGATTTTGCCTTAGTGATTCTGCAACTTTTTTCTTAGCTACTAATAACACATTGTTATGTCTCGAATTTGATTAAGATCCTTTTGTTTGATTTGGTATTGCAGGCGGTTAAAAATTTCATATACAAGAGAATTTCTTCTCTCCTTAGACCAAGCGGACATCATAGTGAAGTTTCCATAGTAAGCTCAATCCTCCATTTCATGGTTAAAGAAAAAAACCCTCTTATGCCATTGCGTTTTTAGAATACCACCTCTTAATTATTAGGTGCATCTTTCTTTAACAGTGCGGTTGATGACGAGGAAGCCGACATTTTTTCTATACGTTTATGTGTTCCAGGTGTGTAATTTTGGTTTTGTAATTCTACTTTAGAGTTTCCAATCTGCTTACTAGCTAATTTCTTATCATTAATGTCTGTTATGGATTGTTATCGCATTGTTTGAAGAAAATATCTTTAACTATTCATCTTTTTCGCACAGATCCCATATTTCAAAAAAGTGTGCCCCAAATTTTTTCTCTAAAGGTTCCTTGTGATGTTATTATGATAATCGTCTATTGCATAAAAGTGATGAACCATACCGGCCTCCATGTTGCTACAAGGTCTAATTTGAGATTTATTTATATATTAAGAACAGAGCAGATATAGTTCCCATAGATCGAGGCGTGCAACCTTTTACTTCTATTGTGTTAAAGGGTACATAATATCATGGTTTTTTTCAGTCACTTCCTTCAACTAGACACAGCAATGACTTGCTTAACGGTGACATATCTGGATCTTGGGAGTGTACAAATCAAGAGATAGCAGATGGGAAAAAATGGAGAAAATGTCAAACTCTTTTCATGTGTTTCTTCATTTTCTTTGTCAACTTGTCATTTAAGGTTATTATGTCATTTTTCCAGGAAGAATGTCAACGTGTGATCCCTCGGAAGCTTATATCTCTCCTATTCGTGTGGAAAAAGGAAAACAAGTCGTTTCAATGGCTGATGACTGTGAAACATCTACGTTCTGTAGAGGCATTTCAGTTAGCATGAAGCAAAACCCATCCAGCCCTGATTTCCATATTCAACGGGAGTTGAAATTAAATTCTTTCAGTGGCAGCATAGATGAAAAATCGAGTTCGAGCTGTGAACTTTGTTTGCCTGACGAAGACAGTTTAATTACATTTGACGAACTATTCTTGCTGCCCGGTGTGGAAAATTTGGCTGTGGTTGATAGTTCCATGTCTAGTGGCCCTGAAAGGAGTCCAATTGAAGCTGACGTGTTGAGTCCAAGCTCACCTCGAGAAATGATTGAAAAGCTAGTGGAATTTATACTCAATGAAGAAAGTTCTACACCACATGTGGAGGATCCAACGGTCCAACACGGAGCTGGATTGGGGTGCTTTTCCCACTCTACGCATGCACATCAAACTCACGCCGAGTTTTGCTCCAATCATTTGACTCCAGAGAGAAAGGATCAACTGGACCATAATAGATTTCAAATAAACTCCATTGATTCAGCCATACATTCTTTTTTTTCCCACTCTTTCCCATCCAACTAATTTTCTCAACCTTTCCCTCTTTATCATGACGACCTGAAAAGGTTTGATCATGAAGTTAGTCAAACAATGTTCCAGCAGATTATGAATCCAGGTAAACTTCATCGCTCAGTGTATCAAAAAGGGGAGTATCACCGCATCTGCCTGCACCCTAGATGGCTTCTCGCACACAAAAGCTAAATTCAATGCCGACTGGTACCTTCGCGTATGAGGAACCAAAAAACTACGGGATTTTGTAAAACCAAGTCTCGGTAAGAAATCGCTTCATAATCGAAATTTAAATGGTGGGATAGTTACTGATAATATTCTACCCATCGTTCGACTTTCAGGGTGATAGTAACATCAATCCAACGCCAGTTGACAGTTGCATTGAAATGAAAGTGCGAGCAGATCACTGGCCTCCTCATGTGCAAGGTTTCTAGTAGCAGATTTTCGACGACAGCCTACACTGGCTGAATCTTCTACCCTGACTATTCATTTTTTTGTAGTGAAGCATTCGAGTCTTCTAGTTACTGTCTGAATTAGATATATAGTACATTAAAATTTCATAACTAGAAATATTTCATGACACGATAAAGAAATCCAAAAGGAAACAACGGATGCGATATAGGTAGTTAGTACAGTAAGTCAGTAACTTTCTAGAGTCCATTCATGTGGTCTTTGTGAAAAATTAGTCCGATGTTTGTAAGAATAACTGCTGAACAGTGTTTCCTCGTTAGTGACTATCAATTTGGTTGTTTCAGCCTTTACCATGTAGCATTTTGTACTCCTTTGTGTGAGGTCATTTTTAATATTCAGTTGGATATCTAGTGACTCTCTCACCAAATTGACCAGCAACTTAAGGAAATCTGAATTCAACCAGGAAGCGGTGTCCTTTATCATTGAGAGACAAATTTCCTCCAGTCAGTTAAATCCCTGTGTGACACTGTTTTGGTGCGTAAGTTAAAAACCTAACTCTCTAATCCAATAATGTTAGGTATATGAGTTGAATAAATCTCATTTGACTTCTCATTTCAAATGTTCACACCAGGTGCAAAAAAAATCTATACTGTACAGTTAGAAAGGGTTTAATAGGGAATTGTCTCTTTTCAAATATTACAGTTTTTGGCTAAATCTAGAGCACACATCTGTGCACACTATACAAAACTATATACCCTATACATCTCTACATTTTCTTTTATTATATAAAAACTGAATTGAATTGTGGTAATTTTAAAAAGCCTTTCATAGCTAAGATGATGAACAGCATTTACTTGAGTCAGTCTCCATGCCAAGGCATCTTACCTCATAATGCAAAATTCCACTCGACTGCTTTCATCAGCTGAAAAACAAAGTTATTTTCTGCCTCCAACATCTATGTAATACTCTTCAACTGCAAATCAAGCATGTTTCGATCTGCATGGTTATAATACTTATCTGACTCAGGTTCCACCTCATATGATGCGAGCAGCCTTCTCTGCATGAATAACACAACATGCATATAAATATAAAGTTTATCATCTTTTCTTCTCTGCTTGATCATCCAATTTGAGGTCAGCTATAGTCATTCAAGTTTCAATGAAGAAGAAAATTCCAATCCTTTTAGGATAGGAGTATGGTGTGAGATGGACAGTTTTGGAAAGATGATACATATAGGGATCATTTCAAGCTAAGAATCCTCAGAAATGGTATCTGAAAACATACTCAACTTTGATGTTGCCTAAAGGGCGAAGCTGTGCAGTCATCATTATATATTCATAGTAAAAGTAATTCAAAGATAGTTGCCACGAATACTTACATGGTCCTCAAACTCTGGTCTTGCTAAATTGATAGTCAGGTTTCTCATCAACAATAGCACCTAAAAAGTAAATTACAAATCAATAGCCGTGAAGAATAATCGGAAAGAATCGTTGACAAAAAGAAAGCACGTTGACAAGTGTTTACCGTCTCAACATCTATAGGGTCCATCCGTTTTAGTTTCTGTAGATGTCCTGTTACATTTGGATCAAATACACTGCCAATGAAGCCGTAAACTTCAGAAAAATCTGGAAGAACTGCATTAGAAACAGGAAGAAGATGAAACATAAATATTAAGAAGAAAACTGCCTATGTCATTTGGGAAACCGCAAAACTTCGTTGGAAGAAAAGGAATTTATTAAATTTTCTTCGTTGGAAGAAAGATAATGTTTCAAAAAGGATGTTTGCATGATAAAGTGTGTAGTGTGTGGAGTTGAGTTATGACTCCTTCCAGGCCAAGAGAGCTTTCTGTAGATAAAGATTAAATGATTTACAAAACAAGAAAAAGAGGACACACTATTGTTTCCACATCTAAACATTAAAATCACAAATTGTTCAAGACACAGGTCAGTATCAAACTTAATAATTAGAAGGCACTGTATAGTAAATATCAGAATCAATAAATTATTTAGCATCATGTGAAGAGTACCACTAATTGAGATAAAATCTAAAACTTAAAAATTTTTTGGCTGTTAAAGCACAGTTCAAATGAATATTTCGCAGACTTAGATAATGATAATTAAGATTCATGTCCCAAGGTGATCGGAAATGGAGTCCAAAGTTACTCTGGACCACACAAGTTATTTGGCTATTTAAACTGAAACAGAGCAACAGTGTACACACTGAAGTACACAGCATACTCTATGCACATAGATTATGATTATACAACATTTCATAACCTTGCCGTACACACATTGAATATGATGTAATAATTGTAGACGACAACATAAAAAATGAAAAATAAAATCATTAAACCCTTACCTCTCAATGGATGGATATTATTCCCTTGACCATTAGGTTCACCAACCAACTGTGCTCTTGGACTTTCACTGTTACTGCAACAACTATTCACCTTGTGCCCTAAAACACGCGATATGATAAACTCGATAAATCATTATTACCTTCAGAAAATTATGTAAATAACACCCACAACTATTTCCATGATAATGTAATCTAAATTTGAAGTGTGGAAAGTTCAGCGTTCAGTACCATGCAATAAATTGGCGGATTTCTGCCGAGAGTTGTTTGACCAGGCAGTGTTAATAATAGGAGTTTTAAGCATTGCCGAAGAATCATGCTTTATTATGTATCCTGGTTCAAGCAAAGCCGATGAAGATTGAAAGGATCCTGACACTTGTGAGAGCACTGGAACTGCCAGATACCACAAAAAATTATCAGATAAAATTGTGTTAAATAATGAAATGAAAAATGTAGTGAATATTCCAACCATTTTTTGAAGCTTTCTGAGGATATGGATGAGCGGCTTTTCTTTTTGGTCTGGGTGGAGGAAGATGTTCACTTGTCCCATTCTTCTGAACTTTTAGAAAGTATTTCTGAGCATGGCTACGTATCTACAAAATCAGTAGTAATTTTTCAGTCCTTCTTGTGGGTATTTGAGGCGTCCATTTAACATTGGAACTTTTGAAAAAAATGACAGGAATCTTAACATTAATAAAACTTCCATATATCCTATGATCTTTAAATTCATTTAACCTACAAACACTCAACCAATGAATATTTGGCTTCTCTTTCCATTGAAGACTTAAAAGTTTTTCTTCTTTTCAAGTTAGCCAATTGATGTAGAAGAAAATATGCTTATTCTAAGACAATAAAGCCATTCCCAAACCTACATCTATCAAATTAAAGTTTTGGGGTTGTTGGTTCCTTGACAAGATATAAATGTTCATATGAATAAGTGTTCTCAAATTTAAATCCATGGCATCTCCATTCTGCTCTACTCAATCCAAGACATTTATGGCTAACTAAAACAGCTATTGCAAATTTCCAGACACAGGTTGCATTTGAAATTACCTGGATAACTGTCTTTGATCCAACAAATGCTTCAATCTTTTTCCAGTCACGGTCAAATCTGCATACAGAACGAAAGGAACAAAGATGAGATGAGTTATTATCAAAATTTACAATTTAAACAACTTGGTACTTTTCAGGTGTACTTGGTTGGAGAAGAACAACAGTATTTTCAAAGGTGTCACTTTGCCTTTAAATTTGTTGTTGGATTGTGTTTATGGCTTCTCTTAGGTGCCTTTCCTGTGGTTATTTAAAGGGAAAATTATGATAGAAAGAGCTCTGTTGCCTTTTCCTACCTACTGCTCACTGTTTTCTTCTCATTCTTTTCTATTTAAGAGGATTTCTTAACATCCCAAGCTTTAACTTCGATCTTTTCTTTTTAGTTATGTAAATTTATGCAGAAATGTCAAGTAACCTGAGCTCTGGTCATTCTGCAATATATCATGAATAAATCATATATTTACCAGGTCATTGCTAGTATTCAGAGGATTTCAATGTAAACCGAATTGAGTTTACCAATCCAACGTAGAACTAAGTGAAATCGAAACTTTAGTATAAAGCATCTTTTATACCATTCTCTCTCCTAAGCAGATGACATTCCATATTTCATCTTTGATCTTTGCTCTATCACTTGCCATACCCACCCCCTATACATTAAATTGGAGCATAATGATTTATTTTCGTGTATTCTCCCTTAAAGAGTAAATCAATCATTCTTAACTTAGTTTTTGAATTTTTTAAAGTCAAAACCCTTTTGAAGGAATTATGCATATTTGCTTCATTATTTCAAATTTTATTTCTGATTCTGTACTTTATAATTACTAATTTAATTAAACAACGCGTATCAGTTTTATAACTTTTAAAAAAATTATCCATCTAGTGCACAAGATCCTTGCCAATTAACATATCAAAATTCATCTCCTCCAAAGTGCACAACTTTATAAGACTTAAGTATAAAATGATGCTTTGATACTGTGAAGAAAACAATGTGCCAATCTAAGTTTCTAATGAAAACACTTCAAAAAGAATAATAAACCTGCCTAATCCCCTTCTGATTCTCTTTCTTTCAAGGAGTCTCTAGCAATGCAATACAGAATAGTCAAAGCCATTCAAATAGAATTCAATGTGTCACACATGACTCAACATATTGAAAATTGTTTTAAGTCAAGTCATTTTCAAAGAGCAATAACAGTAATAGAAGTAATACCCTGTCCTAACACTAAACCAGTCAAAAATAGGAAATACCTAAATCTTAGACCTTGAGGTATAACTGTAATGATTCTTCATAAATACATACCCCAAAACTACAACAGTTTACAACATACATTAAGGATTTTGCAGTGCCAGTGACCACAATTATACCCTCCACATTTATCATCAATTTCTCCTTATATGGAAAACAACTTCAACAACAATTTAAAACCTTGTATATGGTATACCACTAAAACCCATGTCTAAATTGAACTTCAAAATCCACACACTACATTCTAGTGAAAGACAGATTAAAAAACGTGAAATTGACATACAGCTGCAGAGCTTCTAGGAACTTGTCATGCTCCTGTTCGGTCCAACTCTCCCTAGACTTGGTGATAGTGTAAGGTTTGCGAGTCTTCTTAGCAGGGTTCTCAAGGGCATCGGTGGCGGTGACAGCCGTCGCAAAAGGGAGGAGCGACATAGCAGAAGGGTCCATGTAAGAAGCCTCAGAGGGGTTGGAGTTTTTAGATACCATGTTCCTCTTCTTTGTACTAAGTTTCAAGCTTGTGTAATGTGTAGAAAGAGATAGATGCTGCTGTTAGTTAGAACAGAACTGAACAACAGAGTATTTATAAGAGATAGTTTCCCAATGTCCTCTGTTTTTTCACTTCCTACTATGCAACCACCTCACTTCCTAACCAATTCAACACTATATTAATTAAGATTGTTATAATATTTTTAACAAAGCTTTTTTTATTAAATAGACTATATTATGTTATATAAATTTTAGTTTTACCTCTAATTATGTTTAGATTCTTTTGCCTACTTTAACAAAAATAAAAAATCACACACTACTGTTTCATATAAAGGAAGAGATGCAATCTATGATGCTAAGAAACATCTTTTAAGAAAGAAACACGTCTCTTAAATAGTGTGTATATGTCGGACACACGTATCAGACACTATACTCGTACAACACTCGTAAAATACATATCGGTGAAGTGTCAAATTCAAAAAATATTTATTGAATTTCTAACAATTCTAGCATGATTTTAACATAATTTTAAAAAAGTGAAATATATTATTTTTCTAAAGCTCAAACTTATTATATAAATTTGTATTATGATTACAAAAATAAGTAAGAAATATTTGTAAACTAGTCATGAGAAACATCTTTCTGCTAAACAAAAACTGAAACATATTTGTGCGTATAAATCTTTATTGTCAATGTCAATTTATATAATTCATAATTATATAATATATAGATTTGTGTCTCATGTCCTACATTTTAGAAATTATACATATATCCGTAAGTGTCTGTAGTACAACAAAAGGTGAAAAAGAAAAAAAAAAAAAAACATAATTGATTGCAGTTAGATCATAACCTTTTTTTTTTTTTAATTTT